>Ga0315277_10002103_pt1 | contig 28022 bp, 21 predicted proteins | sample YL17G05_15_MG_FD_203695 | JGI IMG/M metagenome (GOLD analysis project Ga0315277, IMG submission 203695) | Sediment microbial communities from Yellowstone Lake, YNP, Wyoming, USA - YL17G05_15 | ecosystem: Environmental > Aquatic > Freshwater > Lake > Sediment | place: USA: Wyoming | collected... | reverse complement strand
TCGCACGATAAAGCCCGTTTCCCCGCCGCGGCACCAACCGGTGTCGAGGGCGTCCCGCCCTCGGTCCGCGGGCAAGTCCCACGGACTCCGCCACAGGGCGTCCCTGGCAGGACTTGTGGAGATGCCCGCGACACTGTTTCTATCACGGCCCAACAGTAACGTCAAGAGTCTTATACGCTATATTGCCGACGGCGTCTGAGGCCTTAATCGTAACCACATGAGCGCCAGCCGGCATATCCTCTTTCGTATCAATCCTGACGGTGAATTTCTCGTCCGTCGTATCGTAAACCAGGTCGTTCGGGACCGTCCCGATCCAGTCGGTATTGCTGTCGATTGTATATTCCACCTTGCCTATCGCACTTAGCAAATCGGCCACCTCGAAATCGAAGACCCTGCAAGGCCCGTCGCCGTCAACCAGCGATTGCACGCCGACGTCGCCAATAACCGGTCCGGTGTTGTCGATTATAACGGGGTCGCTAATCCTGCTGCCTTCGAGCTCCGTCAGGCTGGTATTGCTCTTGCGGTCGTTTGCCGTTACCCGCACCTCATATCGCCCGTCTTCGACGGTCCTGCCGTCCCATTCCAGGTTGTCCGCCGCCAGCTCGTCGTTCAGCTCGATCCAGCTCGTCCTGCCCACCTTTCTGAAATCTATCTTATAGACAAGCTGGTCTTTGTTATCGTCCTCGGCCTTGAAGCTGATCTTGAAAGAGCCTTGCTTATTTGGGGCGTCAACCCGGCTAACGGTTACTGATTCGACTTTCGGGGCCTGATTCGGGATCGTGCTGGCCACCGCGACCTCACGCACCACGGGGCTGGCCTCGCCCGAGCTGCTCTGTAAAGTCAGCTTGTACTGACAGAACCTGCCCAGCGGGCAATTCAACTGCACGGGCTGGGTAATCTCGGTCGGCTCCGTCCACTTCGAGAAGGTCGGGTCGTTGACGTCTTTGACGTTTCCGCTCCGGGAGCAGACCAAAACCTTGCATCCCTTGGGAATATCCGCATCAATTTGCAGCTTGCCCCACTTGGCGGGCTGCCCCGCGTCGATAAGGTCCGAAATATACGTCCCCTCGGAGGCGAAATCCTTGCTCAATCGTATCAGTTTCGCCGGATTGGCTGTCCCGAGATACACGCTGCCATCGACAACGGCTATCGCCGTTATTTGCGCCGCCTGCTCGTCCTCATAGACAATGATTGCCACTTCCGAGGCCGGATCCACCGCAAAGAGCCTGGCGTTGTTCCCCGTGCCGACCAGCAGTTTGCCATCCTCCTCGACCAAACTCAAGAAGACTGCCTGTTCGCTAAATATGTCGGTAACGAAGCCTTCATTTGAAATCTTGTATATGTGACTGGTTTGGCTCGGGGCAGCGCCTTTTTGGATCGGCGCCGGGATCGGGGCGGCCTTGCTCCCGCTCGGTTTTGCCGTGTTCGGGATCTCCAGTTTGCGTCCCCCCTCGCTCTCTTTGACGTTTCCGCCGTCGGTTGCCTCTGTTTCGGGCCTTCCCGTTGACGGCAACTGAGCAGCGAACTGAGCCTGCGTCTCAACAACCTTCGCCGACGTAGCGCCCGCACAAAGCTCCCCATTCCGGCGGAACAGCAGGGCCGTTATCTCCGGCTGCTCGCTGTCATATAGAACCGTCGCCTCCTTCGCTCGAATGTCAATCTTATAGACAAGTCCCCGTCCGTCGCTGCCCGCATATACGAAGCTGTCGGAGCCGGCTGCCAGCGAAAGTATGTTCTTGTCGAGGCTGTCATAGACGACGGCCGGCTTTTTCCCGAAGGCGTCACTGCCATAGACCTTACCCTCCGGCCCGGTCCCAAGATATATATTTCCGCCGGCGTCAATGCCTATAGCGAAAATATACTTCGCGCCCTCGGGCGAAAACACAAGCTCCATCTTGTCCGCCTCGAACCGCAACAGCTTGCACTGCGACCCGCTTATACCCGCAAGAACTCGACCCGCAAGGTCGGTGGCCATCGCAAAAATGTGCTCGTTCTTCAACTCGCTATCGACGGCATTGGAGTCTTTGGGTTTGGTTGCTTTTTCCGCTTCGTCTGCCGATTCAACCGGGTATATCTTTGTCAGTTGCTTCAGGCTGTACTTATAAATGCCCCCGTTCGGGCTTGTGCCGGCGTAGATCGCCCCGCCGCTCGCAACTATGCAGTTTATCGACCATACATTTTCAAACTTATCAACCAATACCTCCGCCGAGCGACCAAGCTGTATAGTTCCGCGCGACCCGATCACAACGTTCTTTGTCTGCCCCTTCAGCAAATCGGCGCTGCTTGACAGACGAGTAATCTGGCTGTTTACGCCCGGGCAGATCGTATTCAACGCCAGGCAGAACAAAGCCGAAATGCTCCCAACACTAAGCACCATCCCTTTACTGCGGAATCTGTCGCTCATGGCAACTCCTCAAATTAAAATCACTGCATAAAATGTCGGGCGCCTGCCTGCAATGAGCGGCAGTATCTTAACGCCCGCACACTTTCCCGAAGGGATGGCATAGCCATCTCTTCGGCCTATTCCTCGACTGTTATCTGTACTGTTTTCTTATTGATGACAACCGTGCCGGTTTCGAGAGTTTTTTCGATCCAGTTCGGGTAAAGCTGCGTCCTGACCGGCCTGGCAAGGCTTTGAAGCACAAGCATCTTGGTCGCCGGCAAATCCGGAAGCTCAGCCTTCTCTATAATAATACCGCTGGATGGAAGGACAAGATAACAATACAGCCGGTCCCTTCTCACTTGGAGACTGTCCCGCAGGGCCTTTACAAGGTCCGGAAGGTCCTGACCTACGAACTTGTGCGGAACGGTCTTGAGAAGGAACTCCCCATAATCCTGCGAGCCGCAGAGCGTCAGCTCATATTTGCCCGCCTTCAAATCCTCCGGTATCTCCATATCGATTCGGTACTTTATCATCTGCGTCTTGACCGATTCGATAACAACGTCAATCCCGATCTTTTCGCCGGTCTTGACCGTCGTATCAGCCAAATCCGCCGACCATATATGCGAGATCGTATCCTTAGGGGCAATACTGATATCGAATTCCATAGATTCGATGCTGACCTCGCAATATGGATTGTTCATCAGCAGCGCCGCCGCGCTGCTCGCTTCGACCGCCATTTCGAGCACGCCGAAGCCCGTCGATACGTTCTCCCAAATGATCGGCTCGAACCCCTTTAAGGCAATCGACGTCTTGTATTTGACCGTGTGATCGGGCGGCAAGTCTCCCAGGTAAAGGGCCGCACCGGATATAACCGCTCGAATCAGCGTCGGGGTAAGCATCCTGTTGGATGCCGCCCGGCAATCATATACCCGCTCGATATCGTTGTACCGTTCTATCCGAACGGCAAGCGGAAATGTCTGCGCCTCGGCGCCGATTTTTCCAAGAACTCCCGCGCCCTCGTCGTTTGTGAAAGCCCCAACCGTCTTCAAGACCTTCGCCAGTTTGTTCGAGCGAACCAAGCTTGTTATCACCGTATGGACCTTGCCGGTGGCCATCGGCAGGTCCACCGATCCATAACCCATGAAAGGATGCCCGAAACCATAAACCGTCCCGTCTCTCACTTCCGTAACGGTTCCATAAACGGCTATCGTCATATCGCCGCTGACTAATGGCACAACAAGACACGCCCCGGGGACCAGTTGCCTTTTCTCATCTCCGCCCTCCTGGCCCGCCGGAGGCGGGGCGCCTTCTGCCTGCACCCGCCGCGGCGGGCCTGCCATACCCGGAACAACTGTAAAGCCGAAAGGCTCGACAGCGGTATTCAATTGCTCGCAGGCCTCCGCTCCAAGCCCGGAAGTAATCAACGGGCAGGGCAGAACGCTCGCACCCCCAAAACGGTTTCTTGCTGACAACCGAGGCATTGAGATCTGCCGGTCGATTTCGGATAAGTCTATCGGCCTAGAGTAATCAATAGAAAAGGCCGGCGCCGGCTTTTCAGACTTGCCCAGGCCGACACGCAGCATATCGCCAATCGGCGTTGCTCCGTAAACCGGGTCCTTGCTGTACGTCCACGCAAAGGCCAGCGCCCCGGCCATGCGTCCGTCAATATAAACCGGGGAGCCGCTGCAGCCGGCCACTGGACCGGTGTGTATGAAGCGTTCATCCGTCCCCTGAACCAGAATCACATCCCTGCCGGGCTCGAATTCACGCACTACGTCGATGACCTTCAGACCGAATTTCTCGATCCCGTCGATACCGTACTCCGTCAGACAATAACCCTCCATCCCCGGCTTAATCTCATCAAGGCTGATGTATCTGGCCGCGTCCCATCCGTCTGACGGAGCATTTGCATCCTTGTTTTCCACGCCCGGCTCAACGCCCAGGCAAAAAGAAACCCCCAAAACCGCCGGAATCCAGAAGCCGAGGGCTAAGACGCCTCGTCCGCTGCTTTTCACCCGTTTCTTGAACATTAATGCCCTTTCAACTAACTTTCAGGCAGGATTTTATCAGCAAATTAGCCCGTTGCAAGCCAAAAGATATTTTGCTACAATACCGTGTTCGGTGAGTAACCGACCGTGATAAGCCCGTGATAGGCAGTCAGTCATTTGATATTATGAAACGGAGCCTTATATGAGAGCCGAGCATCGCCACGAGCTCAAAACCAATACCTTGGCCGAATGGATGGGCAACCTCCCTCAGTGGACCAGGGATAACCTCGTATCTATAGCCATCGTCATCGTTACTATCGTTGCCGCCGGAGGATTCTACTTCTGGAGAAGCTATGGCAGAAATGCGCAGCTTCAGGAGCAGTATCGCTTCACTGGCTTCGTCAACCAGATATCGAACCGCAAAATGCAGCTCCTCGGCGCCCAGAGCCCGGCAGGGGGCACTTCATCCATACTGTTCGAGCCGGCACGCAACCTCGAGACGTTCGCCAAGAGCACGAGCGACAACAACTTGGCCGCATTGGCATACATCAAACAGGCTGAGGCCCTGCGAGCCGAGTTGCATTACCGCGCCGAGAGCGTCAGCGACCAGGACTTCGCCGCCCAGCTCGCCCGCGCCAAGCAAAGCTACGCAATGGCCGTCGAGAAGGCGGCGGATAACCCTTCCCTAATGGCCCTCGCCCAATTCGGAATCGCACTCTGCGAGGAAGAGCTCGGCAAATTCGACGAGGCAAAGCAGATATACGCCCGGATTGCAGCCGATGACGCCTTCCAGGGCACGGCCACCGCAGCCCAGGCAAAGCTGCGTCTTGAGACGATGGACGACTACAGAAAGAATGTGGTTTTCGCGCCCAAGCCTAAGCCGAAACCGAGGTCGAACATAATACCCCTAAAGCCCGCGGAGATACAGTTGGGTCCTGTTGACCCCAACAGGCCATCCGCCGCCGCGCCGACTGGTGTCGAGGGCGTCCCGCCCTCGGTCCGCGGGCAGGTCCCACCGACTCCTCGTGGAGATGCCCGCGACACTGATCCCAACGCGCCTGCCGGCATTAAGGCCACCGACCCCAATGCCTCCGGAATGTGATTCACAGAACAACGTCCCCGATCTGCCGGAAGCCGGGGGTGAGCCGGTCTGCCTGCGGGTGGGAAGCTCCATCCAGGAACGCAGATTAGACAAATACCTCCACGGCCGTTTCGGCAACGTGAGCCGCCGGTGCCTGCAGGAGATAATCAAGGCCGGCTCCGTCACGGTCAACGGCAGCCCCGTCAAGTGCAGCTTCAAGCTCAGTCCCAATGACGTAATCGAGCTGACGCGGCCCGAACCGCCGAGCAAGAACATCCTGCCGGAGGACATCCCTCTTAACATAATCTATGAGGACGACGACCTAATCATCCTCAACAAGCAGCCCGGCATACTCGTCCATCCCGCCCGCGGCAACACGCACGGCACGCTGGTCAACGCCCTTGCATTCTACTCCGACACGTTATCGAGCGGCCTGGGCGAGTTCAGACCGGGCATCGTCCACCGCCTCGACAGGAACACCACCGGCGTTATGATAGTGGCAAAACACGACGCCGCCCAATGGAAGATTGCGCACCAATTCGCACAGCGTCAGGTCAATAAGATTTATATCGCCATTGTCCACGGCACGCCCGACCTGACGCGCGACCGCATAAACGTCCCGCTGGGTATTCATCCGATAGTGCGGCAGTTATACGCCGCCTGCCCGGAAACGGGAAAGGAATGTATCACCTTTTACGAGGTTCTCGAGTCCTTCCGAGGCTTTTCTTTAATGAAGATGATGCCCAAGACAGGCCGCACCCACCAGATTCGCGTACACCTCTCATACATCAAGCATCCCATCGTTGCAGACGATATGTACGGCGGAAAACTCGTCTATCCCTGGCAATTGGCCGACGCCCAGCCGCAGCCCCAGGACCCTATAATCAACCGCGTTGCACTCCACGCCTTCTCAATAGAATTCAGACACCCGGCAACCGAACAAACCGTAAGATTCGAGGCCCCACTCCCCCAGGATATGCAAACTCTCCTCGACATGCTGCGGAAATACCGAAAAGCCTGAAGACCTTTTCTACCCTTCCGGATTGGCGGCAACGGGCTTTTTGCGCAGGACAACTCTGTTGTGGTATCGAACGCCTTCTTCGGAAGTCTCAAAAGACATGAATTCGAGATCGTCACCGACAAAACCGCCTTCTTTGTTTGGCTTTACGTTGGTCACATTCTTGCCGGGAAACCTTATAGAGCCTCCTGAGCCCAGGGAGGCTATATTGAAGAAGTAACCCCAGCCGGATAATCCACGACCAAAGTTTCCGCCGGGTTCCTTATTACCCACTTTGAATGAGAACTTCAATTCTTTGTACTTGTATTTATCGAACACTTTCTGAGCTATGACAACTTGCTTGGCGATATCAGGATCCAGTTCGATATTGTCTTCAGCGGAGATCACTTTCGTTAGTCTCAGGAGCTCGAATGTGTTTACCTCGCTTTCATCGAGCTTCAACTCGATATCCCATTCGTACATGTATACGCCTTCTTTGTCATACGCATCATCGTTTTGCTCAAATGTGGCAATGCCGTATTCTTTCGGCCCGGAAGGCTTCTTCGGCATGGTTGGCAGAGGAACCTTACCAAGCCATTTGCCCATAGCAATCTTGTAGGAATCTTTTTCCCGAATCAGGTAGAAGGTTTCGCCGATCAGCATATACTTGGGTTTGTGAAAATGCCAGAAGATAATTGCATGAGAGGGTTTCTGTGTAAAACCTCTATCTCCTTTCGTCAAATCAGCGAGTTCTGCTCGGGTTAATTTGCGAAAGCTCGCAAAGAACTTGAAGTCATATTCGCCATAAAGAAAGGTTCCGTTCTTTATTCGTTCCGGACAACTGCGTCCCCCTATTCTGCTGTCATCCTTAAGAAGCTGCTTTTTCGTGCTCCTGCTGAGCATGGCCATATACATATCCACATCCTTGCTCCTGCGAAGACTGAAGAGTGCGTTTGCAAATGCCAGTTCTTGTTGCTCGGCAAGTTTTCCTCCACTCTTGCTTACAAAAGATGGCGAAGTATCCATTCTCTCTTCGGGCAGCTCGATGAATTCAAGTGCCTCGGTGAGTGAATCGCCCTGATATAACATTGGGCAGACTATATGATTATTTACGTCCGTCGGTTGTGGTTCGGAGTCTTTGTTTCGACAGGCGGGAATAGAAAACATGGCCGCCACGCAGAAAAGAGCCGTAATTCGTTTTGCACAAGCCATTGCCATTCTCATCATTCCAATGATCTCCGCGGCGATGACAGGCCCAGCTTATTCCTGGGGCAGGTTTGCCAGGTCCGCGTCGGAGCCGGCCACCATCAGGATGTCGCCCTCATAGAGGACCGTGGTGGGCATCGGAACGTTTATGATCTCCCCTCGCTGGCTCTTTTTGGTCTTGGCATGCTCGCCTCGCCGGATAAGGACCAGATTGATGTTATGTCTTTGTCGAAGTTGGAGGTCCATAACGGTCTTTCCGTCGAAGCTGGCCGGCGCCTTAATCCGGGCCAGACTATAGCCCGGCGCGAAATCTATCTTCTCCCCCACCTGCGGTGCGATCAGCTTATACGCCCATCTCTGGGCCGACTCAATCTCAGGGTATATCACCTCCGTTGCCCCTACCTTGGAAAACACTTGGCCGGCGGTAAGGCTCTCCGCGCGGGCGTATATCAGGGGCACGCCCATCTGGCGCAGGTTCACAACCGTTAGCACCGCCGCCTCAAAACCCTGGCCCGTCCCCTGTCCTATACCCACCACGGCAACATCCACCTTATCGACCCCTTGCGCCTTCAGAGCATCCTCGTCGGTGCTGTCCAGCCTGACGGCGTGGCTGACCTGATCCCCAATCAGCTCGACCGTTTCTCTGTTCCTGTCGATTGCGATGACCTCCGCCCCGCTCATCGCCAAGGCAATGGCCAGCTTTTGCCCGAACCGTCCCAGCCCTATCACAGCGAACCGCCTCATATCATAGATCCCCTAAAAAAATGCGCTCCCACTACGACTTCCGACTTGTGTCCTATATCTCTGCGAGCGCTTCGTTTTTGAGTTTTTTATTCTTGGTCTTGAGTCTCGTTATCCTACCATTATTGCCTCATCGGGATAACTATAGCGGGCGGGCCTGAGGTTGAATGTTACTGAGGCCAGCAGCGTCAATGGCCCAAGCCGCCCGATTAGCATCATAACAGTAATAATCAATTTCCCGCCCGTTGTCAAGGCGGGCGTGATGCCGGCGCTCAGTCCGACGGTTCCCAGCGCCGAACCGGCCTCGAACATCACGTCAAGCAGACTGAATCCGTTGGCCCGCTCGGTGACGCTCAGCGCCAGCGTCGCTGTAAACAAGACTACAGTGAATAGCACCGTAATTGTAATCGCCCTGCGGACGACAAGGTGCCGAACCGAACGCCCAAACATCTCCACGTCGTCGCGTTTTCTAAGCGTCGCAACAACGGCCATTATCACGACCGCAAGAGTCACCGTCTTTATTCCACCCGCCGTCCCGCCAGGGGAGCCGCCGATGAACATAAGCAGAATCAAAATGAATTTGCTCGCCGCCGTCAGCGACGCGATATCGACCGTATTGAATCCGGCCGTGCGCGCCGTCACGGACTGAAACAATCCATCGAGAAAACCAAAATCTTTGCCCGTAGTGTCTTGCCTTGCGTATCGCTCAAAGAAGACCAGTGCAACCATTCCGGCGACTATCAGACAGGCCGTCACCATAAGGACAATCTTCGTCTGCAGCCACATTCTTTTCGGCGTCCCGATCGTAAATCGGCGCTGCCTGTTGAGGCTCGTCCGGCAGAACCGCGTCGTTCTATCAACTGCGACGCCGCCTATGTCATAGAGCACACCAAAGCCAAGTCCCCCCAGCACGATAAGCGGACAGACGACTACATACACCCCCCAGCTTCGACTGTATCCTACCAGGTTGTCGCTGAACAGGCCGAACCCGGCGTTGCAGAAGGCACTGATGGAATGAAATACGCTGCAGAACCACTGCTGGTGAACATTCGTAACTTGGCCGGGCACATTATCCCACATCGGAAAAAGACTCACCGCGCCGACTGCCTCGATGAGAACCGTCCCAACAAAAATGAAGACTATCATATTGCCTATTCGACTCAGCGTGTGGGTGCTAAGCAAATCCTGCATCGCTGCAGATTCGCGCAGGCTCAAAGCCTGGCCCAATAGCAGCGCAAATACCGCCCCGAAGATAACTATCCCCAAACCGCCGAGCTGAATCAGCGACAAGATCACCACCTGTCCCATCAGGCTGAAGTCGTTGCCGGTATCTTTCACAGTTAGGCCGGTAACGCACGCCGCGCTGGTCGAAGTAAATAGCGCATCCACAAATCCCAGGCTTTCTTTGTCTCTGGATGCGGCCTGCGGAAGCATCAATAAACCGGCGCCGGCTATTATCAAAAACACGAAGCTGGCAATCAGCGTCCGAGTCGGATTCCTCCCCGACGCCGCCCAATCGACGGAGGTCCTGCAGATTTTGGTGACAACCTGTATCACCAGGTAGATTCCAACCGCAAGGTGCCGAACCGCCGATACCTCCGCCTGCCTGTGTCCAAGCCAGCGACCCGCCCCCAAAACTGCAACTACAAGACCGATCAAAAGCGGCGCTTCAAACCAGTTAGCCCCCCAAAAATCGGTTCTCGAAACCGCATTGAACCGCCGAATTATTTTCTCTGCAATGAATATGAAAAGTAGGACAATCTGAAGGGCGTAAAGAATCGGCTCCTGCTTTGGCCAGAACGGCTGATGGAACCCGAACAACAGAACAAAAGTCGCCGTAACCGTCGCCGCAGCTAAGATATTGACGCCGATCAGGACCTTTTCCAAACGGCCGTTTTTGTAGTGCAATTGCATGCCAATAGCGTAGGACTTCAGGCAAAAAATGTAAATTCAAAACGCGAAAACTTGCCCACCGGAATAAAACAAATGGGGTCATTTTACTTGACAACGATGTATTCGGCGGTAGCGTGGGAATCAGGAACGGGTAATCGGTCTTCAAGAAGCCCCTTTACGTGCATCTCGATTGCTTCTGAGATATTGGTTTCGGTTTCCTGAACAGTGCGGCCGGTGGCTACGCAACCAGGAAGGTCCGGAGAATACGCCGAGTAATTACCATTGGCCTTCTCGATAACAACTAAAAATCGGTACATCAGGTTCACCTTTTCTTCAACTGCGCCTGCTTTAACACACTGTTTAACGTGCCGGGGGCCAGGTCATGGTTGAAATTGCCCGCGATGGTTACGCGCCCGGGTTTTTGCGGATGTTTATATTGTCTGTGGCTACCCTTGGTCGCCACCAGAATCCAGCCGTCGGCCTCTATCATTTTGACAACTTCACGTACCTTCATCATAGAGCCTTTTGACAATGAACTGTCATTCTACATCTTGCCCGACATCTTAGCAATATAATTCAGGTTACACTGTACAAAAGGGTGCGATTCGAGAAAGAATACCTTTCTCAAATTGGTGTACGATGTACCCTGTTATGGCTAATCTTCGGGCTAAGCGACGTCCCCAAATCCGAGCGAGTCACCGAATTTTGCCAGTAGCGCCCGGCGAATATTGATGTGCTCGGCGCTTGTCAGCATCGGGTCGCTGCGGACCAGCTCGAACGCATTTCTCCTGGCCATAGCCAGCAGTTCGAAGTCATCCACAATGCTCGCAATTTTCAAGTCGGGCAGACCGTGCTGTCGCGTGCTGAAGAGCTCGCCCGGCCCGCGCAGCCGCAGGTCGTGCTCGGCTATCTCGAAACCGTCACTGCTCCTGGTCATCATTTCCAGCCTGCTTCTTGCCGGTTCGTTGTCCGTTTCGGCAAAAAGGAGGCAATATGATTTTGCCTCGCCCCTTCCTATCCGCCCCCTCAACTGATGAAGCTGCGCAAGACCGAACAGATCGGCCCCTTCTACCACCATAATCGTCGCATTGGGTACATCCACGCCAACCTCAACCACAACCGTCGAAACCAGAACGTCGATCTTGCCTTTGCGAAATTCCGACATAACCTGCTGTTTCTTCGCCGAGGGCATCCGTCCGTGCAAAAGCTCGACCTTGAATTCGCCGAAGACGTTCTCGGAAAGGGTTTTCCATTCGTCCGTTGCAGCCTTGACGTCGCTATCCTGCTCTACCCCGGTAATCCGAGGATAGACGAAATATGCCTGCTTTTTTGCCTTCAAGCGGTCCCGGATAAATTCGTATGCCTTTGCCCGGTCATTCCTCTCCACCCACCGCGTAATAATGGCGCCCCTGCCCGGCGGCGAATGTTTGATCACGGAAACATCCAGGTCCCCGAAGGCCGTCATCGCAAGAGTCCGTGGAATAGGCGTAGCCGTCATCACCAGGCAATGCGGCGTGCTCTGCTTTCGCAATTGCGCCCGCTGCTCGACCCCGAACTTATGCTGCTCGTCGATAATCACCAGGCCGAGATTTTGAAATTCTATGTCACTCTGCAGCAGCGCCACGGTCCCCACCACAATATCAATACCCCCGCCCTTTATCTCTTCCAGCAAATCCGCCCTCTTCCTGCCCGTCAGCCCGCCGGTTATCAAGACCCTTTTTACGCTGCTGCCCTTCAAATACCTCTCGATACTGAGAAAATGCTGGCCCGCAAGAATCTCCGTCGGCGCCATTATCGCCGCCTGGCCCTTGTTTGCCACCGCCAGCAGAGCGGCATAGAGCGCCACAACTGTCTTGCCGGAGCCGACGTCGCCCTGGAGCAGTCGATTCATAGGCTCCGTCCCGCCCATATCCGCGGCAATCTCACGGATACATTCGTTCTGGTCCTCCGTCAAGAGGAACGGAAAGCGTTTTCTGATTCGCCTGTCAACCTCCTCGGTGCATTCACAGGGCTTGGCCGCCGAAAAATGCTTCATCCTGAACCGCCTAAGGGCCAGGCCCAACTGCATCAAGAACAGCTCATCGTATTTAAGCCGCCGTTTTGCCTGCGCCAGTTTCTCTTCGTCCGGCGGCAGGTGTATCCACGCAAACGCATCTTTTCTGCCGATCAGGTTCGTCTTTTTCCGGAATGCCTTATCGTAGAATTCCTGCACAAGCTCATCTAAATTATCCAGCACGGGCCTGATTATCCGCTTTATCTGGCTGCTGCTGAGCCTGGCCGCCGCCGGATAAATGCCCCCGTTAAAATACTCGGCGGATTTCGGGTGCTCCTCGTCAAGCACTACGAACTTCGGATTGGTCATTTGCAACTGACGCTTGTACAGGCCCGGCATGCCCGAAACGATTATTATCTGCCCCGGCTTCAGTTGGTCGCGAAGATAGCCCCCGTGAAACCAGACAATCCTGCATATCCCCGTCTCGTCGCTGATCATCGCTTCGAACATCGGTTGCCGGCGATAGCTCTGGTAATCAGTTGACTCGATAAGCCCGATTACCGCAGCAGCCTCATCAGGCCTCATTTGGCTTATCTTCACCGCCCGCGGCATAAAAATCCAGTCTCGCGGATAATACTCCAGCAAATCCCCGACGGTCCGCACCCCCAGCCGGGCAAAAATCTCCGCCCGCGCCGGACCAACGCCCTGCAAATACTGAACCGGCATCGACAAATCGGTTTCTCGGTTTTGATTATGAATTACTGACATAAGCGACTCATGCTGTTAGACACGGAATTCAAACAAGCTCACCCCCCTTGGCCAGATTGCATCTTCGGCACAACAACTGCACGTTTTTCTCGCTGTTGGCCCCTCCCTGCGAAAACGGAATTACATGATCAAACTCCAGATAATCTGTGGCTCCGCACTTGACGCACCTACCCCCATCTCTCTGCCAGACATCCTCCTTCACTTCGTCTGGAATCTGCCTCCTTCTGGCGTTATCTAACTTCTCAGCTAACACGTAGTTGTGCTTGCGAATCAACGCCTCAAGTATGGCCACGAGAATTTGAGGATTCTTCACGTAGTACACTCCTTGCCCTCTGGAAACAGACAAACTCAGAATGACTGCGTCAGATTTCAACCTAATGTTTGCTATCCTCTTTATTGGAAACTCCAGACCGCGCTGTGACGACAGAAAGACCACCCTGCGATTCGACACGATTAGTTTTCCCGACAACTCCACGACTCGAGTCCGAGTTTCATAACTATATATGCATCCTCCATACCAATGACAGATTTCTGTACTCTTAAGGTGCAAATCCCGATTTCTCACGATCGGAAGATCGCCTTTCCTTATCGTTCCGATCTGCTTGAGTTCGTTATATTGTTCCCTATAAGATGTAATTACCTTCTGCGGGAGCTTGAGGATGTTCTCGATGGCTGAGATCATACGGTCCTCGTCGTCAGTTATGATCCCATCCTGGCAAACCATGGCGATTGTACGCCTGTAAAGATTGATTGCTTCCCCAGGCGAAATATTTGCAGCCTCCGCTGGACTCATTCCCGTCGTTGTCTCTGTTTTCTTCAACTGCTCCAACTCGCTGGGATTGATAACACCAGTGGCTGCGAAGCGGTTGAAAAGACCCTTGTACCTCTCCAGAGCACTTTGCTGCGTCGCTTCACGAACAGTTCTATCGCTAAGACCCAGAATTCTTCTGATTTCCTGAAGCTCTTGTGTCTGTTTGGTAGTTAGAATTCCGTCGCTCAGCCTTCTCTGAAACTCTTGATTGTATGCCTCTCCTTTGGTCTCTTGTTCGAGTTCATCCGCCATTTCCACTGGGATCATAAGCTTCTGTGCAAGGAGAGCCAACACTTTCCGCTCATTTTCGGTAATAACAAAATCTCTCAAAGCATCTCTGGCAAACCTCCTGTAAATCTCTATGCACGCCCTCCTCAGTTTTTCATAGGGTATGTCGTATCCTTCGGTGATACTGGCAACGGAGAACAGCTTCAGACCCCGCTTCTTCAGGTCTTGATAGATGATATCTTCAATATCCTTCTGCAACTGTCGACTGTACAACCATCGACCGTGTATAACCAGGACGCCCACGCCCAACGTGCATAGACCAAAGAAGGATGCCAGAAGGAAGGACTTCACGACAATACAAATGACCGCAGCCACTATTAGGGTCGGTGCCAATGCTAACAGTGGCACAAGAAGAGAGTCTTTGTCTCCGAACTTCTTGAACAATCCTGTGAGCTTCTCCCCATTCATTGTTTTCTTCCTTGTTGATGTCCTTTCCGATCAGCTTTTTCATTCCTCGAAGCCGTGCTCGCCAAACAGTTTGACGAATCGAACGTCACAAATGAATTTTTCGATGATCTTTTCGCCTCTTTTCTCACAGGCAATCAGCTTTTGGACGCCGCCGAACCCAACCGGGGCGACAATTATGCCGCCGTCGGCAAGCTGGTCTATCAGGCTCTGCGGTATCGCAGGCACCGCCGCGGTAACCATAATCCGATCGAACAGCCGCTCATCGGGCCAGCCGCAACTGCCGTCCCCGATATAGAACTCGACGTTGCCGACGCCCAGCCTGCCGAGCACCGCCTGGGCCGACTCGGATAGCTCGCCGTGCCTCTCTATCGTATAAACCTTCTTGGCCAGTCTGCTCAGCACCGCCGTCTGATACCCGCTTCCCGTCCCGACCTCCAGAACTTCGCACTCGCCATCCACGCGCAATTCCTGCGTCATCAGGGCAACGATGTAAGGCTGAGAAATAGTCTGGCCCATTCCTATCGGAAGCGGACCATCGGAATACGCCTGCGATAGATAAGACTGCGAGACAAATTCCTCCCGCGGAACCTCGGCCATAACCTCAAGCACCCGAGGGTCGGTAATATCCCGCCCTATAAGATGCTCTTCCAGCATCCGTCGACGAACCAAAGCGAATCTGTCTTTATTTTGGTATTCCGACATTGCTTTGATAACCGCCTGTTATGGCGCCCCCGCAAACAGGGCCTTGATTGTTTCGACATTCACCCACGGCGACAAAAACAGCTTCAGCGCCGCAGCGAACGCCAGTATCTGCACAACCGATTGGAAGGTCTTTTGGTCAAGCCGTTTGAGCAAATATACGCCAGCCAACGCGCCAAGGGCAATGAAAGGCAGCATTGTCAGATCGAGCCTGATCGACTCAGCCGTCATCATCTCCAGGCTCCTGCTGAAAGGGACTTTGAGCCAGTTGACCAGGAAGAAGAACCACGCCGCCGTCCCTACGAATTTCATCTTATCCAGCTTCATCGCAAGCAGATAGATAATCATCACCGGCCCTGCCGCGTTGGCCATCATCGTCGTAACACCCGCCACAAATCCAAGCGCGCCCGCAAACCACCATTGCGTGGGAATCCTGGCGTCCGCCCCTTCGTTTCTGGTCCGCCAGTAATTCAGGACCAGCATTCCCAAAACGATGCCGCCGATAATCGGCTTGAGATATTCACTATTGCCGAGCGCCTTGAGGCCGAAATACGCGGCGACAATACCAGCCGTCGCCGCAGGAAGAAGACGAAGAACGTGCAGCCATTTGGCGTTGTATCGATGATAGACCACGGCAAATACGTCCGCCAAAATCAGCATCCCAAGCAGTGCTCCGACAGACTTATCCGCCGGCTGGATTACCAAGGCCATCAACGGCACAACCAGAATCCCGATGCCCGGAATCCCCGTCTTCGAGGCCCCCACCATAATCGCGCACAACACAACTACGGCCCAGCCCGTCGGCGTCAAGTCCAACATGTGCAATCCTTCACCAAAACTGTCCCTTATCGCCGATAAACACGGCTGCCGCAATCTATCGTTTTTACCCTCCTTTTGCAATTGACAACTGAAAATGGGCCGTTGATAATGCCGGATGAACAACGGGAAAACATCCAATATCTAAAGGAGCCTTGAAAATGAGAACCAAAACACTGCTTTTCTATTTGATCGCCGCTCTTATGGCCGGCTGCGTGCCGATCTTTTCGCTCAGCCCCCTCTATACGGAGAAAGACGTAGTCTTCAAACAAGAGCTGCTCGGAACCTGGGCCGACCCCAATAGCCCCGAGGGCGCGTGGGAATTCAGTCGCGATACAGAATCCGAAAACGCCTACAGACTGATGGTGGACAGCGGCGACGGCCTAAAGGGCCTGTTCGATGCGCATCTGGTCAAGCTCAGCGATAAACTCTTCTTAGATGTTTATCCCAACGATAAAGGCTTTGAGCAGACCATGGAGGCCATCGAAAAATCGGCAAAAGACCCCAATAGTTCTGTTTGGACCCTCAACTTCTTCTTCGTTGCGCCCGTCCATACATTCTTGAAGATTGACTCCATCGAGCCGGCCTTGAAAATGCGGCTCACCGACGACGAGCTGATGAAGAAACTGCTCGAACAGGACCCAAATGCGGTTAAGCATGTGCTCCTCGATGAAGACGAAGATAGATTTCTCCTGACGGCATCGACGAAAGAGCTCCAGGCTTTCGTCCTGAAATATGCCGACGGCGATAAGCTCTTCGAAAAACCCATTGTGCTGAAACGCACAGAACTCAAGAATCCGAAGAACGCCGGTGGCGCACCAGGCAAATAAACCCTAATCCACAGCATCAGCAACGAACAAGGTGACAGACTGATGGACCTTCAGTCGAAAGAACAGGGCCGCCCTGCAGCCGGCCAACCGAGACGTTACTTGATTAACGTCGATTCGACCTCCACGAACCAGCTCTTTACCGATTGTCTGGTCGTCGGAGCAGGCGTAGCCGGTCTGCGAGCGGCCATCGAAGCGGCGGAGAATCTCAAAGTCGTCGTCGTCTGCAAGGGCACGCTTAAAGACAGCAACACCTGGAACGCACAGGGCGGCATCGCCTCCGTGCTCGACGCCGCAGATACGTTCGAGTCACATGCAGCCGATACGCTTAAGACCGGTTGCGGATTATGCGACAAGAACATAGTTGACCTGGTGGTTCGACGCGGGCCGGAGCTCGTTTCCCAGCTTCTCGCCTGGGGCGCAGAGTTCGACCGAAAAGACGGACGCATCGATATTACCCTTGAAGGAGGCCATTCTCACGCCCGCGTCGCCCACGCCCATGGCGACGAAACCGGACGCATCATCGCACAAACCCTCGTAAGGCAGGCCCGCAGGAATCCCAACATAAGAATACTGGAGAACTTCTACGTCGTCGATCTGCTCACGGATAGCGACAATAGATGTGTCGGATTGATCGGCTGTGCCGGCCGCTCCGGCCCACAAATAATCTGGGCGCCCCACACTATCTTGGCCACCGGAGGCGCCGGCAGGCTCTACCGCGAGACTACCAACCCCGAAGTCGCAACAGGCGACGGCATCGCCTTGGCCTATCGAGCAGGCGCAGCGCTGCAGGACCTCGAATTCGTTCAGTTCCACCCAACTACACTATACATCGCCGGTGCCTCACGCACCCTGATTACCGAGACCCTTCGCGGCGAAGGAGCTATCCTGCTGGATAACAAGGGCCGACGATTTATGAACGACTACCACGAGTCCGGCGAGCTGGCCCCTCGGGACGTCGTCAGCCGGGCAATCCTTTCGCAAATGCAGAAAACCGAAGCGACGCACGTCTATCTGGACGTCCGCCACTTCGACAAGCAATTCTTCGCCAAGAGATTCCCGCTGATTAACGAGTTGCTCAATAGCTTCGACATAGATATTTCCAAGGACCTTATCCCCGTCCGCCCCAGCGCACACTACATGGTCGGAGGCGTCAAGACGGATGCCTCGGCAAAGACGAGCGTCGATAACCTCTACGCCTGCGGCGAGATCGCTTCCACCGGCCTGCACGGGGCAAACCGGCTCGGAAGCAACTCGCTGCTCGAAGGTCTCGTCTTCGGCCAGATAGCCGGCCGAGCCGCCTTGAAGCGAGCAAAGGCGCGCTCCCCGCAGATCAAGCCGCCTATCATAAAATTCCAAATCCCCCATTCCGGGCGCACCCGCCTTGATACCGAGGACGTCAGAAACTCTCTTCGCGCATTGATGTGGCGAAACGTCGGCATTATCCGCACCGATACGCCCCTCGCCGAGGCGCAGGAAATCATCCGATTCTGGCAGCGATACGTCATGGACAAGACATTTGAATCGCCGGAAGGCTGGGAGTGCCAGAACATGCTCACAGTCTCCCTCCTTATTGCGCAGGCGGCCCAACAGCGGCGTGAAAGCCGAGGCACCCACTTTAGAAGAGATTTCCCCGACACAGACGACGACCATTATAAAAAACATATCGAAATATCTTGTGGAAAATAGTACAGACTCTCGCAGTCCAGCAATGCCATCAAGGTGAACCTAAACACTTATGCTCATTGTAACGAATAAGATGGTCAGCAACTTCGGTTACCCAGAATTCTGTTTGCCATGCTATATCCTTCATATGCTTGCGAAATTCTGCAGAATCGGGAAAATGGACTGAGTTAGATACATAAAGAGAAATATCGGACAGCATTTTCTCCGATTCATAGTTGAAGAACACAGGGTTTGTCAATACCCGCAATCACCTAGTTTTTCAACTACCCCTGCCGGCGTTAGTTTCAAAATGCCACTTCGATACGGTCGACACAAATCCATCATCATCGTATCATTTGACCGATGCAGAAAACAGACGAGTTTTTACGAGTTTTTGGCCAAGTGATAGCCAGTCGGCGGCGAAGAACGGGGATTTCGCAAGAGGAGTTGGCGAGCCGCGCGGGTCTTAACAGGACGTACATTGGCGATATCGAGCGAGGCGCTCGGAACATCGCCTTGTTGAACATCAAGAGATTATCATTGGCTCTTCGAACAAGTCCATCAAAATTGCTTAGTGAAGTGGAAAACAATATCTCGCGAAGAAGTAAGCGATGAATATCACCAACCTTAAGGATGCGCTCGCCGAAATCAGGGCGGATATGGAGGCGGCTGTTACTACTGCCTCATTTAATGGCCGGTCTTATGATAATGGCCAGAAGGCAAAAGAAGCATTAATTCGCAGCTCCCGACTCATATTGAAGATTCATGAGGTGACCAAAGAAAGCCTGCATGCCGAATTGGAACCGCGTGATTTGCCCTTTGCGATTTATCCCCCGTTGGGTACCTCATCACCAGAGTTGCCCATCACGGGTTTTATCAAGAAAAAGAGGCAAGACGTTGTTGTGTTGGTCGGCAACACTCATCCAGAATGTGAGACTGTTGCTCACGGACCGCTTCAAGGCATTAAAGACCCACTTGGAATCAAGGCGACTGATTCCTCAATCGTAATTGGCGTTCGTAGTCAACTTAGCAGTGTAAGTAAGAATTTCGACACCTTAATGGAGAGGGCTTTTGCCGAGACTTTGAATTTGCGACTTCGATTTCCTAACCTTGTTATGGGTGAAGTCTATCTCCTGCCCTTATTTGAGTATAAGGACGAACCAATGAAGAGGAATTTGGTCGAATTTAACCGACAGCCAATCTCGATAGATAAATTCATCAGGACGTTTGTGGGAATTTCCGGTCGTTCAGCGGACGCGAGCGCAGATATTTACAAATACGAGAGGACATCCCTGATCTTAGCGGACTTCAGGAAGAATCCGCCCGAACTTTGCCTGACGCCATCGGACCTGGTGCGGGTTGGTGTTAGTAGTGAAATGGCGGATAAGTATGAGCAGATATCTCCTCGTAGTTTCGCTTCTGACATCATTGAGACCTATTTGAAGAGGCATAGACATCGATAGTTCTTTTGTTCAGAAAACTCTGCACCGCTTCATAATCCAGTAGGTACTTTTGGCAGAGAAATCTATCTCTTTCCTCACAACCCATCTTCAGCAGGTCAGCCATTTCGTTTCTACCGAGAGATACTATTGAGAATCTCTCAATGAAATTTTTCTGGTAGCATTGGTAATCACCCTCTATCTGGAAGCTTGTCAATCGGACATAATAATCCATTATGGCACTGTTTAATATTATTTGCAGTACTCGCAGAGGATAAGCCCTTTCAAAGAGAGCCCTGCCGCATTGGTTGTTGAAAACAGCGTAGCCGTTACAGTAGAGTGAATCCGTGTCGTCGTAGAAGAAATTTGGGTGATCGCTGAAGGTTTTTGTTAGCAACTTCGGACCGGGTGCCTCGAGGCATTGTGTCCGACCCCACGCATACCATGGGTCGATGCCTCGTTTGCCTTTGTCGCGGGTGGCAAGCAGTTCTCGCCATTCTGACAAGTAGTCGTAACATCGCGGATAACGAGACGATAATTCATCCTCACTAAGTGGGCGACATTTGCCGTTTGTCTTCTCATATGGGAATATTATGCGACGCGTATTGGTCTTCAGCTCTTCTTCGCTCTCGAAATCTGCAATTTTTATTGATGGGCGAGTTGCGGGAGATTCCATCTCACAGTAGTCGCCATTTGGTAGTTTTCCGATGACCGATTGGTTCTTTGTTCTTACAAAGTACACTTTATCCTTCAGCGTTGCGAAGCCGACGCGGAGGGTGCAGATAGAACCAAGAGGCGGCCCGAGCGATTCCAGTTTTCTAATATTGTCTTTATGTTCGGATGTTACAAGGCGCCACTTTGTCGGGTTTAGCGTCTTATGCTCTATGTATGAGAGTTCTGTTTCCTCGAGAGTTCTCTCATTCACATCCCGGCATATACGTCCATATTCAAAGGATGCCGACTTCTTGCGTGAAATGAAAATAAGGCAAGTATAAGCACTCGCGTTATCGAATATCTTGGCGTGCCCGAAATCGACGATTCGCCTTACACATTCGTTTTCGACCAAGAATCTTCTTATCTCACAAGCTGCCAATGATGTGAATATATTGTTCTGGGTGATATATGCAAGACATCCGGACTCAGAAAGCAAGCGATAACCGGCTATAAGGAATAGCATCGCCGTGCTGAAACTCCCCGACGAGAATTGATGGTACTTGTTTTGTAAGACTTGGCGATAATCAAGTGTGAGATTCTGAAGTTTGATATAGGGTGGATTGGTAACTATTACGTCGAAACCATTAACATCACCCGTTGGGCGTATGAGGCGCGTTGTGTCTTCACACAGGGTATCAACGCATTGGATATTAAATGATAGCCCGCGCGGATCATGTCCTGCTTTCAGCATGTATAATGCCAGGATAATCTTCGCGATCGCAACGGCATCAGGATTAATGTCAAATCCATATATGTGCTTTAATAGCGCATTTTTGACTGAGGTTGAATATTCTTCGCATAAATGCTTGGCTGCGGCCACAAGGAAACCGGCGTATCCACATGCTGGGTCGCATATATTTGGTACTTGATTCGAAGAATTTGTATAAAAATGAATGGCGGTTCTTACGAGATAATCAACTATAAAGAGAGGTGTAAGCACGGTTCCCGTACAGCGCTTATGGGAGCCATCAATAAGTTGCTCAAGAGATGTCTCGAGTTGTTTGAGCGAGAAGGATGGGAATGCCTCTTGCAAAGCGTTGAATAAAGTTATCTTGTGCGAATCAAATGGAGCAAAAAGATTTTCCGGAAGAAACAGGCTGTCTATTGGATAATCATAAAGAGAGTTGGTTTGAAGCCAGTGAGTAAGCAAAGCATACCGGATTACAGGTACCGGGTATGCTCTCCTCAGGTCTTGGAGAATACTACTATACTTTGATGACGAGACAGAACCTATCATAAACATACCCCTAAATCCCGTTTTATTCTCACGGGTCTCCTGCTTAATTATAGTCCCCATATTATCACACTAACAAAAAGAATCAATGTTTTTTTTTCATTTGACTTCTTGCGGATGGTATAATGAAACCATGTTGGCCGAACAAGATAATCAATCGGCAATAGTGAATTGAATAGAGTGGGTCGGGCGGTCGCCCCGCACCTATTTTGAAATTTCGGTTAAAAACCGCGTCTCTAAGCCCTGCAAAAAAGGGCATACTCTTGCTCGCGGGTAATGGCCGGACTCTCAAAATAGGTGCGGGGAGGAAAGTCCGAGCAGGGCAGGGCAACGGTGGTGGCTAACGGCCACCAGGGGTGACCCTCGGGAAAGTGCCACAGAAAATACACAGCCGACCCCGCACCTATTTGGTTCATTGTCGAAACAAACAGTGTGCATCATCAGTAAGCACTTATTTCGACAGTTGGCCAAATAGGTGCGGGGGGCAATGGTGAAATGGTGCGGTAAGAGCGCACCGCGGCGGCGGCGACGACGCCGGCACGGTAAACCCCACCGCCTGCAAGACCAAGCAGTCGGCTACTCGGCCCGGGTGTAAGCGGTTAAGCTTGCCGCTTTGGCCGACGGGTAGGTCGCAGTGAGCCAGCCGGCAACGGTTGGCCCAGATAAATGATCGCCCTCGACAGAACTCGGCTTACAGACCCACTCTATTTCTTTTCATACGCCGCACGACGCCTGGCATCGACTTTCCGGCCAACAGAAAGCGTATCACTCGACCTTAGCGGGCTGCTGAGCGGGCTCTGCTACGGCGGGCGCCGCAAGCTCATAGAACGTAGGCAATAATGCGCCCAGCCTGATTTTGACTACGACTATATTGCCCTCCGGCCACATCCGGACCTTACCCTCGCCGAAGTTGATGTGTTCGAATCCGATGCCGTTAGGGTCGCTGATTCTCGTTGCCAATTCAGGCGAACGCTCCAGACCGCGAACAATCGTATCCAAGGCCTGCTTGATGAGCAGGATGTTGACGTCGAGCCGCCCCTCAGTCAAATGCGGCGCTTCTGTCCCGCCGCCAAGCTCAAGGGCGTCTCTGCCAAGGTTCTCACTTATCCTCTTCAACAGAGCAACTTCCCCCAGCTCTTTCGTATCGCCAAGCTTCTTAAGCTCCTCTTCATCCAGCAGCATCTCGCAGTCGAACCTGAGACCCCGTCCAACCGTGAACCTTTTTTCCACTTTCTCATCAACCACGAAAAAATACTTTCGTATTACGCTAAGCTCATACTCGTGAAAGGCCACCATAGTGAACCAGGTTTTGTACCCTTCTTTGCCCTGTCCGAGCGACGCAACAACGCTGTCGCTTTGGCTGAGCAGCTCGTTCTTTAACTGTCCGATCCTGGGCAGCACGTCGAGAGTAAGACTCTTTTTGATTCTGGTCTGGTCATACGTGGCCGAAAGCTCTTTGTCGTACAAATGATCTTTTGGCCGTATCCAGGACTGTGGACTTGTCAGCGAGCAGCCGCCAAAACAGCACACGCACACCAAGGCCAAGAAAGCAAAACAACAAGTCCCCGTCCGGGATTGTCTGCCTCGCATCTTAAATGTTGAGCTCATTTCATTTCTCCTTCTCAAAAGAACGAATTGCCGCCGCCGCGTCCAAGCTCCTGCCGGCGCTCTTTTAGACCTCTTTCGAGTCGATCCATTTCATCATCTTGCGTAATCTTCGCCCGATGGTCTCAAGCTGACCGTCATGGTCCTCGTTATAAAGCTTATTGAAATTCTTCAGCCCGGCTTTGTACTCGCCGACCCATTCCTTGGCGAATTCCCCGGACGTAATCTCGGAGAGGATCTTCTTCATTTCCGCCCTGGTCTGCTGAGTGATTATCCTCGACCCGCGGGTCAGATCGCCGTATTCCGCGGTGTTCGATATGCTGTATCTCATATAGCTCAGGCCGCCCTGATACATAAGATCGACTATGAGCTTTACTTCGTGCATACACTCGAAATAGGCGATTTCGGGCTGATAGCCCGCCTCGACGAGCGTCTCAAAGCCGGCTTTGATTAGCGCGGTAAGGCCGCCGCAGAGAACGACCTGCTCGCCGAAGAGGTCCGTCTCGGTTTCCTCTTTGTACGTGGTCTCGATAATGCCGGCCCGCGCCCCGCCTATGGCGTTGCCCCAGGCAAGTGCGATCTGCTTGGCGTCGCCGGTTGCATCCTGCTGAACAGCCACCAGGTTAGGCACCCCGCCGCCCTTTTCATATTCGCTGCGGACTAAGTGCCCGGGCCCCTTCGGAGCTATCATCACAACATTGATTTCCTTCGGAGGCACGATGTACTTGAAATGAATGTTAAAACCGTGGCAGAAGCCCAATGTCTGCCCCGCGACCAAGTTCGGCTCGATCTCGGATTTGTATATCTTCGCTTGGAGCTCATCCGGCAGCGTCACTATAATCAGGGTTGCCCCATCCATAGCCGTCTTTATGTCGCTCGGCGAAAACCCGTGCTTGGTTGCCAGTTTGAAGTTGTCCGTCCCCTTCAGCTCGGCCACCGCAACCTTAATCCCGCTGTCGCGTAAATTCAGACTGTGGGCATGCCCCTGACTGCCGTAACCGATTACCGCAACCTTCTTACTCTTCAACGCATCTATCGGCGCATCCTTTTCGTAATACATCTTAACTGCCATAATCTGTGTGCTCCTTTCTCAATTATCCGAAGGCTTCTGCAAAATTGCAGAAATCACTTTTCACCCTGCAGGTCACGGTAACTTATCAGTTTTATTCCTCGTTTTTTGATGACTTCTTTGACGGCCTCGCTCGTAAAGGCCCTGGTGACTGCGTCGCGGTCCTTGGCGACATTCCAATAGCCCTTATGGCCCATAGCTCTCATTTCCGGCGTATCGAGGCCGGGATGCTCCACGAGTATCCATGTCCCAGGCTTCAGCTCATCGAGAAGCTTAACCAACGCCGAAACCCTCTCCTCGGCGCCCGCATCGCTGCTCCCGAAACCCCCTATCCCCTTGGCTTGCGGGAATTCCACCGGCAGCTTGTACTCCTCCGCAAGCCTCTGAACCAAGCTCTTCAACTCCGGCGTGCACGTGGGGGTGCCCATGTGGCTGCTCAAATGCGACACTTGCGGAATCTCCTTCACAGCAAGCTCGATCTGTGCCCTCAACTCTTTCTCCACCTCATCCAGTTTGGGCTTGGCCTCCAAAAACCCGGTATTGGGCGGGAAATCGCTCCGCTGCCGGGTCGTTGGGAAGAAATGCCCCTGCTCATCCACCAGGCTCGGAGCCTGTGTGATCGGCCCCCATTTACAGTTCTCCCATTCGCTGGTCAGAGTCAGGTGGACTCCGACGTCATAGCCGGGCGCTTCTTTGAGCATTTTCGCTGCTTCGTTGAACCACGGAGCGGGGACCATAACCTCCACAGATCGCGCAATCCCCTCGCGGTAAGACTTTATACACGCCTCGTTGGCGGCGTGGCTCGAACCGATATCGTCCGCCCGCACAATAAGCCTTATTTCCTCCTCGCCGCGAGCACTGCCGTCAGCCGGCTTTCCGGCCGCCGGGACAATAAGCCACAACCAAGCCGTCAAAACCCCGGCTAAAACGCAATAGAATCGTCTTCTAAATCGCACTGCGGACACCCCCTTGGGATTTCTAACTGCAAGCGCCGGCTATTCCCGATATTGGTCGGATATCGAGACACACATACTTTTGATGCGCTGCCAAACACCCAGTTCCCACATTATATAAAAGGCCGCTCTTGGGGCAAAAGATTTATGGACGGTCCCCAGATGAAGTTCTTATCCATTCCGGCCCCCTTGAACACGCCTCAGTGGTTAAGCCGGTTAAGCCGTCCCGTGGGGACATGGCCTAGCCATCCTCGCTGGCGGCCTGTCTCGGCATCGCTATTGTGCCCGTTCTGGCCACGTTCTTGATGCCGTAGGGCTTGCAGGCGTTGATAAAGGCCTCGATCTTCGATTCCGGGCCGCTGACCTCGATCATCAGGCTTTTTTGCCCGATATCTACGACCTTTCCTCTGAACATCTCTATCAGCGAGACGATTTCAGGCCGTTTCTCGGGCGGAGCAGTTACCGAGACGAGCATCAGGTCGCGCGCCACCACCGGCTGGCCCGCAAAATCCTGCACCTTGACCACCGGAACAATTTTCGCCAACTGCTTGCGAACCTGCTCGACGACCCTGTCGTCGCCCACGACGACTATAGTCATCCGGCTGAGCTTCGGGTCCTCCGTTCGCCCAACAACAAGAGAATCTATGTTAAACGCCCGTGCAGCAAACATCCCCGCAATATGCGCCAGCACGCCCGGCTTATTCTCAACTAATGCACTTATTAGATGCTTCATTTTTTTCGTTCCTTGTGACTCGTGTCCTATGAACCAAGCGGCGGACGGCGAGTAACGGATATTACGCCATGCTCTCCAATATATCAAGCCCTTCCATTTCGTCCAGGCTCTTGCCGGCAGCCACCATCGGCCAGACGTTTTCCTCCCGATCGACTTTGAAATCGACCACGCAGGGGCGCTTCTGGGCCAGCATCTCCTTGACAACCTTCGGCACATCGGCCTTCTTATCAACGGTAAGCCCGACCGCCCCAAGCGCGCCGGCCACCGCCGCGTACTCCGGATTGGCCAGATGGCTCATGGCGTAACGCTTGCCATAGAATAGCTCCTGCCACTGCCGAGGCATCCCCATAAACCCGTTGTTCAGGATTGCGACCTTAATAGGCAACTGATGCTCGACCGCCGTTGCAAGCTCGGTCATCGTCATATTGAAGCTGTGGTCGCCGTCGATATCGACAACCGTCGCCTTCGGATCGGCTATCTGCGCGCCTATCGCAGCCGGAAGACCGAAGCCCATCGTTCCCAGCCCGCCGGAGCTGATTAGCTGCCGAGGGCGGGTAAACCTATAGAACTGCGCCGCCCACATCTGATTCTGGCCGACCCCGGTAGTCACAATGGCGCTGCTCTTGGTCTGCCGGCAGATCTCCTCGATAACGTATTGCGGCTTAATCGTTGCGGCATCCTCGTCGTATCGGAACGGGAACTTCTTCTTCCACTGGGCGATCTTGGCGAACCACTCCTTCCTTTCGCAGTGTTCGACCTCTTCGGCCAAACTGCTGAGTATCTCTTTCGCGTCGCCGACAACCGGAATATCCACGCGAACGTTCTTCGATATGCTCGCCGGGTCTATGTCGATATGTATAATCTTCGCATTCGCGGCAAAAGTAGCGATCTTGCCGGTTACACGGTCGTCAAACCGCGCCCCGACGGCGATCAACAGGTCACATTCCTGCACAGCGTAGTTGGCGTAAGCCGACCCGTGCATGCCGAGCATATCGAGCGACTCGGGCCTGGTCTGGTCGTAACTACCCAGCCCCAACAGCGTCATCGTCACGGGAATATTGGCCTTTTCCGCCAGAACCCTAAGTTCATTGCTCGCGTTGGAGCTGATAACACCGCCTCCGACATAGAGGACCGGCTTCTTGGATTTATTTATCGCGTGTGCCGCCGCCGAGATCTGTCTGGCGTGTCCCTTGGTCCGGACGCGATAGCCTGGAAGGTCCATCTCCGCCGGCCCATCGGCTTCGTATTTGCTCACCGAAACGTCAACCGGGATATCAACCAGCACCGGCCCCTTACGACCGGTGGAGGCAATGTAGAACGCCTCGTGAATCGTGCGAGCCAAATCCTTAATATCCTTGACGATGCAATTGTACTTCGTAACCGGCCGCGTGATGCCGGTGGTATCGGCCTCTTGAAAGGCGTCGTTGCCGATTAGCTCCGTGCGAACCTGCCCCGTCAGAGCCACTATCGGTATCGAATCCATATTCGCCGTGGCAAGGCCGGTGACTAAGTTGCACGCGCCAGGCCCGCTCGTCGCCACAACAACTCCTACTCTGCCGCTGACGCGCGCATAACCATCGGCCATGTGGCAGCCGCCCTGCTCGTGGCGAGGCACAATAAACTTGATCGGCGCATCGTAAAGCCTGTCGAATAAAGGCAGAACAACCCCGCCCGTGTAGCCGAACATCGTATCGACGCCCTCTTCGATGAG
>Ga0315277_10002102_pt1 | contig 28048 bp, 23 predicted proteins | sample YL17G05_15_MG_FD_203695 | JGI IMG/M metagenome (GOLD analysis project Ga0315277, IMG submission 203695) | Sediment microbial communities from Yellowstone Lake, YNP, Wyoming, USA - YL17G05_15 | ecosystem: Environmental > Aquatic > Freshwater > Lake > Sediment | place: USA: Wyoming | collected... | reverse complement strand
GGTAGAGCAAAAGAAATTCACCACGATGTTTGAAAGGGGAACTTCGATCGATCCCGAATCCGTTAGTACCCTGCCACACCGCGAGCACCTGCGGGCCGGTAATCCCGCGGGTCTGGCCTTGGGTCCAGGTTCGTTTTTCATGTTCATTCCTCTATACCGAGTGTTTCTGCATCACGTGATGAGAAGCTTGCCAATATAACCATCGCGTGTGAGACAAGCATAGCAACCCTTGATCGTGACCCTCCCGCCTTCCATGACATCGAGAAATTCAGCCTCGTTCCCGCATCGCGGGCAGGTTCCATAATGTCGTTGTTCGATGATTCTGTTTTCTGGATCGAATTGAATCTTTGCTAATCCGAGAAGGCCAAGCATGGTATTGATATTCATGGAAAAGTCGGCTTTCGGGAGAGCAAACCGGTTCTCAATATCTTCCGCGATCACCCCAGCTATTCCAAGGTTATCATCGAGTAATTCATCGATAATAAGAGCCATCGAATCCGCCAATGACATACTGAATCTTTCCTTGAGCCACGCTTCCATCTTGTTGTACCTGTCGGGAACGTTGACGACCAAGGTGACCGCATGCGTCGTTTTTCCTTCAATCGTTTTTGTTGCCATTATTTTACACCAGCAGATCTGCCGAAGTCACTATAAATAGGCATTATATACTACCAATTTCTAAAGATATTTAAGACTTCACAAATAGGCAATTTTTATAATTCGAAAGGAAATATCTCTGCATAATACTGAAGACTAAATACGAAATTGGTGGTTACTTTGATCACAATGGGTAGAAAAGACCAAAAACAAGTTATCAAGGAAATCTTTGGTGCATTATCAAAAGACTTGAAAAGCGTTACTGAAATCGCGGATAATATTGGATCCCATCACAACACTGTAAAGAAGAGCCTGGATCTAATCGAGTTTATCCAAGGACAACCAAAAATTGTCATTGAGAAGACAAAGGCTTCTGTGTTGGCACGTTTAGAAAAAACAGAATAATTTTTTTTATTAAATTCAAGAAAAAACATATTCTTGTAGAGATTTCAAGAATTGCTGGAAACCGGCCTTGGTTGACATTAAATCGTTGAGTTTCCTTTTCAATTGGCCTCGGGTTGCTTTCTTATCGCCAATATGGTCCGTGGAAGCCATCCAGTAAAGGCCGCGAAGGGTATCCATCGTGATTTCCTTGCTCGATGCTTCTTCGGCTTCGATTACAGGAGTGATCTCGGCCGACTTCTCCTGCTTCGATGACTTCCTGGATGATTTCTTGCCCGTCACGGGTTCTTGAATCCCGGGAATGGCGGGTTGTACAGGTATAGATTGTTCGTTTTTATCCATTACCTGCTGAGCCGTCTTGCCGGTCTCTTTCATTCGAAGCGTGACTTCCCCCATTGCCACAGCCGCGCCAGCTTCGGTAAGATATAGCTTCTCGCTTTGCTTGGCGGCTTTCTTTTTCTTTCGTTCTGCTTCCAAGGCCATTTCTCTCAAGCTTGGCATAATTTCTCTACCTCATCGAATTCTTGATGGTTCAAGATGAATTCCTTGATCGTCTCATCCGCCAGGAGATATTCCGCATTAGCCTTGAAGAATTCATTAAGGAATTTCAAATGTGATAATATCATGGGATCGCTTACAGGTGCAGCAATAACATTGCCAGTGTACACCTTGGCCTTGCCTTCCTTTGAGATTTCACGAATCTTTCCCTCGACCTTGAGACGATTCACGTACACGCGGGCATTATTCGCATCGATACCTGCCTTTTCAGCAACCTGATTAACTGTGAGCTCGGCATCTTGCAAGAACGCCAATATGGTTTCTTTCATATTCGTTATTTTCATCACCATTGTTGTATTGTTGGTTGAAACCGGCTTTCCGGGCACGGGGACATGCTTCACCTCAGCCAAGGCTACTTTCCGCAATCGGCCCGGTAACATTCTGGACAAGAATGTTATGTTTCGTTATGTTATTCTTGCATGTTCGGATATTTAAGTGTTATGGTTAGTTATGGCTTAACGAAGCAACTCGAATAACTGTTATGCTTGGTTATGTTTGATGAAAACAGACCGGGGTAAATGGACCTAATCGAGGATCACCCATGGAATGCCGAGATAGATGCGAGTATATTTAAGGAGTCGATCGTGATCATTTCCGATCATGGAACGCTCATTTTCAGATCGACGCATTATATGCTTGGCCTGGCCAGTAACGAAAGCACTTTTTGCGTAACGCTGATTGGATCCGAATGGTGCAAAAAAGAGAAGGATTTTGTTAGAAAAATCCTCGGGCCCGAGGTTATCGGCGCGAACAGATATGCCAATTCCCTTGGCCAAGAGTATCGGCGGAAACAGATACAACGTTTTTCTTTTGACTTGCGGATAGTTTTCATGGTAATTGTAACTCTACTCATAAACCGAGTTTCGAGTAATCGATATTTGATTAGATCCTATGATTTTACTTTTCGCGGTAAAATGGTTTAAGATCAAGACAAGCCCAATAAATAGAATGCCCAATAAGGCCTATATGGTGAAGCCCGGGAAAGCACAAAAAGAAAACGTGAGATTTAGGGAGAAGATCAGACCGCCCGATCTCGAATTGCCATCACGGGATCCGCAAGAATGAGTAAAAGAAGGAAAATAGAGGCTTAAAGGTTCAAGTCTTTCATTATTCGGGCTTTAAACTCCGTGTAGAGTGATTCCTTGTACGCGTCAAGGAAGGTAGCGAGTTTTGTTTCGATGACAGCCTTAGCATCCATTTCTGGTGCATTAGACAAGTCATCGCCAATTTCATGGAAGTGATGGACAATAGCATCTGTCTTTCCCTTGTTTTTGACTAAATCGGATAGAATCTCGCTTATCTTGCCGATGATTTCATTCTCGTTGCCCATATTAATGACATACATCGTGATGTTTATATCACTTTCAATGGACTTGAATATCTTCACGATTTGCTCATCGGTCAATTCTATGTACTTCTCGCCGTCCTTGTGTCCAGTAAATTGATAGACTTGGGTTTTTGGATAGCCATGGTTCGTGAGAATGGTTTCGCACATGGACCTTAAGGTGTGAGGTGTTATCACGTTCTCATCGAAATCAGAGACCTTTTTCAAGAGATTGACCATGTTCTGGCGTATACGGCCGTCCACCTTTTCGGTTGAATCACCAAAGAGATAGATGCGATCCTCGCCCAATTTCTTGGACTCGTCTGATGCGAGAAAGTCCTGCAATTCTGCTTGTTGTGCGCGTCCAAAGACCGCCTTGATGATTGCACCTTCTTTCTTGTCGATATTCGTGTAGATAAGGTAATCAATATCCTTGGTAAGCCCCGTTTCGATGGTTGCCTTCTTGATCTTGATGAGGTCTGAAATACGATGACCACAAGCAAGGCCTAAGGTGATAAAGCATTTCATTTCTGGATTGGCTTCCTTGTACATTTTGCGGATTATCGCCAATTTATCGGCATTATCGATGCCTAACTCTTGGTCGCGTTTCTTTTTCTCTGAAACGGAGTCACCATTAACCGTGGGGATTCTTATGCCATGTGCCTTGAATAACGACAAAGCATAGCCCCGTATGGTCTTTGCAGAGCCTTCTGAATACTCCTTGTTGGTAACGAGCCATCCAAGGAATTCGCGCATGGTTTTCTTTGCATCAGCCATGGCTTGAGTGTTGCTCGCAGCCTTTCGACCAAATTCCACTAATTCACTTGGGTTTAACTTCGTGAATTCGATCAGTAATTCCACGCCACGAAGGACCATACTTTGGTGCTTCTGATACTCCCGTGACGATTTATCTGCAGTATTGATTCCCTTCTTTGCGCCGAATGACGAGTTTATCGTTTCGGACACTTCCAAGAACGATAGGAGGGAATTCCTTGATTCCGAGGTTTTGTTTGCCATTTATATCGCCTTAACGATTTAATCTTAACGACAATGGGATAGAATAAATTGTCCTTAATAAATTTAACTTTCCCAAAAAGAAGTTGTGGAATTATGAATTAAATGAGACTTTCGTAGAGGTTGGTATCGTAGGCGATCGTGCAGCCGCGATGAGGAAAAGCATCTCGACGATCATATTCTTGATGCTTGTCGGAGCTATAAAAGAGGAAATACTGTGGTGCATCGGGTCGAGCATGGTGCATTGGGTCACTACGGATATTTAAATAGATGAATCGCGCAAGACACCTTGATACGGTAAGGTGAAAGAAATGGGCACGGAAATCCAGAACGCTGGTGTCACGGCGATGGCACGAGGCACCATCCGATTGCTTGACGGGACGCTCATCGACGCGTCGATCCGGTTCTCGAGCGAGGTGGATTTATCGTTCGTTCGTGAATCCATCGCGCGAAAGGCTTGCACGATTTTTCCACATGACAAGACCGTGACGACGTGGACGAACCCGGGTCGGGATCATCCTGGAAAATCGAAGCTATACGGCGTTGGCCGGATGCACGTGTTCGTGAACGATTACCCGGTCGGAGATTTCATGCGCGTGATACCGGATCGAACGTTGCGTGCCGTCGGTGCCGACATCGTGATCGGGAACGGGATCATGAAACCGCTGGGAATTCACGTTCACGGCGGCACGGTCGTCATACCCCGTCAAACAAACCCGGTATCGGTGATAAAATGAGTTGGGCTTGGGCTTGGGAAAAGTAATTTCTAAAATTCTAACCTGGTTTTCTATATTCGAACTGAGTGCTAATTAATAAATGATGGTGGAGCGCCTATTGGAGGTTTAACATATCCACATTATTGGGCATTTTTAATCAGTTTTTTATTCCCATTTGGGTAAGAGAGATGTATGGAACGCAAAAGAAACCTATTTCGGAATTTCGACATCCGCCTCGTGACCAGGGATGCGCACGCGGGAAATTTCCTGTTCCTCACGTTCATACTCGTGCAATATACCTTCATTCCGCTATCACGTGGTGCACTCAACCTGATCGACCAAGCATTCATCCTTGTTCTCTTCGGAATGCTCGTTACTTTTAACTTGCTCGGGGTGATCTTTTATCGGCTCCAATCCGCAAACGTGGGGAGTTCGTTCATCCTCTTGTTCTCGACGGCACTGCTCGTCTACATGGCGGTGTATTATAACGGCCTTTTCAACGCCTTGGTGTTCGGGATCCTTGTGTTTCTCATCATCATGAATATTTTTGGCATGGTCATGAATAGCCGATTGTATTGGAACAAACCACGGCGTGACAAGTTCTTCACCAAGCTGGATTGGACGCGACATAACGGTCGAAAAGTGGTCAAGATTGTCGCGATCACGGGAATCTTTTTTGCGTTGGCCGTCAGCTCTTACTACAGTTTTTGGTTGCCGATTACGGTGCGCCCCGCGGACTGGGCGAAAACGACGAGCAGTTACTGGGGGCCCATCACCATGTCAACGTCGAGTTGCACGTCAACCATCACGCCCGTGACGAACACGACGTTAATGGTGAACAATACATGCTTGTCTAACGATCCGTCGAATTTCGTGAATGGATCACTGGCATGGATCACGAGCGTCGTTGTCGTGGGAAATACATTCAATTATTGTAACTATTCCAAGGGCGCGAAAAGCTACCCGAACGGTTCCGTGTTCCTTTCCACTGCCTTGCCACTCGTCGGTACAGTGAACGTTACCTTCGTATACGTCACCAATTGGGAGGTCCTCCAAGGTCTTTCTATCGGGGAGTCAACCATCATCCTGAACTACTACGAGGACGCTTACTTCAACACCGCGCACTTCTTCGATGCCATCCAATACACGTATCTCTTCCAGCTTTTAGATTACTGGGAGGTGAAGTATTATCTGAACGTTAATTCGGGCGCGATTGACGCTCCAAACGTGTTCAATTACCTGGACACGATCCCAAGATGCTATCGCATGCTCAATTGGATGTTGAACATGAGCGGGGAAGGTTTCTGCCAAAAATTCATCGGCATCAGCCTTGACATGGAGGGTGGAGACCACGCCGTTCCGGTCGGGAACCCAGGTGGCTCGACCCTGCCACCATTTCAAGGACTCCTTCCAAACGGGACGGGTGACATTCCCGGAAACGAGTTTTTGGATACCTGGTATCGTTCTAATGAACAGAACCGGACACTTTATCAGCAAGCCTTGGACGCTTACGAAGGCGTGTATCAATACGCCGCGTATCTCGGTAAGAATGCTTACATCGTGCTCGGCTGGGGGGAGATGCATGACATCTTGGATGGCGATATCGACACGGGGCGGATTCCCGTGATGCCACGTGGTGACAAGAACGTGTACTTCGGTATCATGAGCTACGAGGATAGCATGATAACAGGCGGGCGATTCCAAGTTTACAGGGATTGCGTTGAGCAACAACACTTCTTTGGACAGCAAGGCCGATCGATCTTGCTGGGCTGGCTCGGGTATGATAACATAAGGTGGTATACCAGCGACGAGCAAGGCTTTCAGAACTACATCAACGATTGCCTCATTGCCCAGGCCACGGGCATCACCGAGATATTTACCGCCCCGCTAAATTCCCTACAGGCTAAATGGGGCGACGATTGCGTCCTACGCCTGCACAACGCGCTGAATGTCGACCCGAAGCGCGCGATCTCGTTCACACCAGGCCCATGGAGAAGTGACTTGGGATATATCCCGGATTACACGAAAAACTTTAATTATCCATGGGTGTTTGCCGTGTACGTGTTGCTGATGTTCGCGTGGGTCGTCGCTTTCGGGATGGTCGGCAAGTATCGCCGCCCGATCGTGACCTCGATGAATTCCGGGCGATAAGGCATGATTTCTGGCTTCACGGACGCGATGGCGGATCAATGAAGAGCCGTGCCCGAGCGATCATGATTTTCTTCTTTTTTTTACTTAACCGAGAATATTGTGTTGATGCCTATCATGGTAGGTCGACAGCATCGGGCACCGAGGCAATTTAACACAAAACACTTGGTTGTCAATTTAACACAAAATACTTGGTTGTCTGCAGGGTGTTTCCTTGCAGAAACACCCGCTGAATCAGCGATTGAAACTTCTCTTTTATCTTCACGTTAAATTGCATGCAAGCACACTCTTTTAAAGTTAAGATCAGTCCCGCTCGCGTCGCTTGAACGCCAGCTCGTACGTGCCCTTGAATGGTACTTCGCCCCGCTTCGTCAGCGGGGGATAGGTCTGCTATTTGCCTGGTTCATCATCGGCACCCAGCTTTCCGATGCCATGGCATCAATCTTTCTCATTTTTCTCCCCGCGATCTCGGGGTCGTATGTTTTCATTCTCGTCATGTTTAAGCGCCGGATCAACACCACGACCGAGCAGATCTCCTAAATCCGTTTTTCACGCGATGGACATGCACCTTTTTCATATACATTGCCATTCCTCGGAAAAACCGTGTCGCCGACCCGGTCATCGACGGATTTGGTCGCGTATCCGAATCATTTTATAATTCAAATACTAAATATACGGACAAGGGGTATATGTTTGTACAAACGGCAAGGTTTGATTCAGAATGAAAGCGAAAAAAATACTAACACGATTAGCACCCGTTCTATTTGTTGTGACCATGTCCGCGTTTCTCAGTGTAGGTATCTTTATGCAAGGTATTAATGACGTGGCTAATGATGATTCTACTCAAGCCACGCTCGCCGATACGAGTTTTCAAGCGTCTGATACCAAGATCACCAAGAATTGGCAAGCAATAGAAACGCTAGATTCATGGTGGAGCGGAAGCTGGCAGTACAGAAAAAAGCTCACGATAACGGAGCCAGGTTTGATGGATAGATTAAATGACCCCGTCAACCTCTATATCGATTTCTCGAGCGAAGGAAACGTGGCTCGCGTGAATAGCATCCGCATTACTCTTTTCAACAGCAGCACATTAAATTGGAACGAGATTCCCTCCCAAGTTTGGAATGCCACGAACGTTGGAGGCTTCCATATTCGCTGCACGGTCTTATTTTTCGTCAACATGACAAAAGGGGATAGCGAAGTGTATTATATCTATTATGATCCAACCTATAACACGGCACCTATATATCCAGACAGGATAACAGCACGCGGGATCAATGATATAGCTATCACGAACGATGGTGTCATGCCAACGGTACGCCACGTGAATGGAACGTCGTGGGCGAATAGTGATGCAATTCAAATTCTTGTAAATGGACAACCACAAGCCTCGGTTTGCCTCGTCGATACTATGCGTGGAGCTTCGGACTGGGGTGGTTGCGCCAATTCCATTTACAGCGCGAGATATGGTGGGACGGATGTGTTCAATGTCGGTGCACAAACTTGGATGTCTATCGGCGAGATGGCATTACAAGCGACGAGAATACCAGATCCTTTCGATGGCAGCGATCAATATGCGGCTCAGCGTTGCAATGTCGGCCCGGATAATCCCGCGGAAGCATGGGATGGCCAGGGCATCGTCAATGTCACGGATGATGGCCCGCTATTCACGCGTATAAAGATCCACACGACCGATGGTGCCTTTAGCACGTCATACCCTCAAAATCATGTCAATTACTGGTACCGGGACACGTTCAATACTAGTGTCGTGAACGACACGGGAGCATATAGAGGCGGGGCTCCAGGTTATGGCGCGGGTGCACAAGGATACGTGAAATACGATATCTATTACACGTTTTATTATTTTGGATCACGCACCTTCTGCAAAATTGACATGGATATATCAGCAAAACCCGTGCGGGGAACGAATGCATCGTATGCATACACGCGCAGCAATTACCAGGACACCGATGTTAACTTTAAAAATTTCGGTGATTGGCCACATCTCGGTCAATTAGTTAGAGCAACGACGGGCACTGTCGCACAAGATAGAAAGGCTTGGTACGGCTCGAAATATGGATTGTACAATATGCTCGTCGGTGATCGCCGCCGTGATTATCCCATCGAGCCTTGGACCGCCTGGTACGACACGGCTGGTGATCCAACTGCAGGATTATTCGCGATCACGAACAGTATTGGATGGGAAGTCACGTCGCTTGCCGTGGGTGGTATTGGTCCGAATTCACTTCTCCAGCAAATCCTGCCAGAAGGTCACCAGGGAGATATATTCACGCTTCGGAGGAATCAAGTTTTATCCTATGATTATTACTTGTTAACAAGTCCGTCGTCATCAAATTGGTCCGAGACCCGTGACATGTGCCGTCGAATGAATCAACCAGTTTCGCTCACGCTGTCTAGCAGAGAATTATTCACGCACAACGCTATGTTTATCCACGTTCGTGACCGGAACACCCTAACTGCTCGCGGCGTGCGGGTAATAGTCAACAATTCAGGGAACACGGCGACCTTGAACAGCACCTGGGTCGATGTAAATGGTAATACTACACACTTACGTTTCCCGGATGGGAGTTATAACGTCTACGTGGAGATGTTCACACCAAATACCGCTCAAAGATACATTGTATCGAGCCAGCTGGTGTCTCTAGATCATACTCAGCCATCGACACGAATCAGGTACTTAACATACACTGCGAACATGGCGAATTTGACAATCCGGGTCGTAAATTGGGCTAGAAACAATGAAAGTCTAACAGGGGCACAGATACGCATTCTGAATTCGAGCAATAATAATCTGATTGAGCAGAGCTTCACGCTAAGTGGAACGGCTTCTTTTAGACTTTATAGCCAAGCTCCAGGAACGCAATACATCATCCAGGTTTGGTATGGCAGCTTGTTGCGAACGGCAAATATCACCACTTATTCATTGAACGGGAATGTTAACGTGAACATCGGAGTTGCCATCGAGACCACGTCGATCCAGACGATATCGCAGCCACTTTCCGTGAACTTCGGCGGCACGTACACCACGACCTTCTATTACCACAAGTCCGACAACACGGCAATCCGGTACAATCCATCCAGCATCATGGTGAGCAGCGCTTTTGATTCGTTGTATTGGAGCCAGGGAACTGATTACACGTGGTCCGTGGCCTCGAACTTGATCACGCTCAACTTGATCTCGGGTGCCGCGCAAAAATTGAATGATACTGGCGTGTTCGAGGTATACATCTACGCGATCAACAGCACGGTCGAAAACGCCACGGACAAGATATTCGTGGTCGTGGATCCCATCGCGACGGGCATTGACGCCTTCGTAAACGGCACGAACATCACGTCAACGGGCAGCAGCGAGATCACTTACTCGGAACACTTCAAGGTAGACATCTTGTTCTTCCGGCTGTCGCCCCGCACCAACATCACGAGCACCGCGACGGTCACCATGACGAACGGGTCTGGTGGCTCTTGGGTACTATCTGCAGCGGGCAATTACTACACGACCACGATCGATAGTTTGAACCTAAGCGAATCGAACAAGTACTCCTTCGTGGTCACGGCAACGAGTCCTTCCTACGAGCAACAAGTGTTCAAGTTCAGCATCTTCACGCGGCCCATAGCATCGGAGCTGCGGGTCTCCACGTCATTACACCCGGGACTCCTCCCGACGGAAACGGTCGTCATGAACTGGTCGGACACGGGATCGTTCAACCTCACGTTCTGGGACACGTTCAATGATAAGTTCATCTCGAATATATCAACGACCGTGGTTGCGATCCTGGGAACGCATTCATTCAACGCCGTGTGGCTTGAGAACTTTTCTTGCTTCAAGTTCGATATGAATACTGCAAATCTACCAGTTCTCGTTGGTGGCACGACCTTGATCACGTTCCGCGCGAATAACCCGGCCTACGACGTGTCGGAATTCATCTTTAACTTATACGTGGCCCCGATCGAGATGAAAGCAACTTTCACGATCAATGGTTATGACGAAGCAAGCGTTCCCGATATTTTCTTGACCCAAACAGCCACGATCGTCGTGAATGTCACCAGGTGGAACGGTATTCCTGCTGGAGGCGCGACCGTAACCCTCACATTCGATAACGACGTGTATCCAGCGCATGCCGACTACGTGGTCGGCCCGAACAGCACCGCGGTCAACCTCTACACGTTCTCGATTATCCTTGACATGAACCGGTTCTACGGCAAGAAGCAATTCTTCTACTTGCGGGTCACACGCCTGAATTACACAAACATCGTCGATGACATCATTTTCGATGTCAATCCCATCGTCGTGGATGCGGTCTTCACGTCAGCGGGAGTCACGGCAGGAAGCAACACGATCACCCCCGACATAAACACGGATTACAACATCACGATCATGCTCAACAACACGCTGCTCGGGGTTCCTTTCACGAGCAACATCGCGAACATCAGGATATTCATCAGCGGGGGCATGCTCACGAGCGACCAGGAACTGTACAATCTCGGCAACGGGGTGTTCACGACGAAGTTCAGGGCGGACAGGGTGGTCAACTTCACCTTCACGTTGCGGATCGACGTGCCGGTTGACATGGAGCTCCAGTACCAGTTTGATCGGACTTTCAACATCATCGTCGAGGTTCAACGGCCAACGGGTGGCATTCCCGAGTGGGTTTTCTGGCTCGTCTTCGGTGGGCTCATCGGCATATCCGCGTGGTTCGTCCTCTACCAGGTGCGGTTCAAGTACCCGCCACTCATCCGCAAGATCCACGACTTGAAGCGCAGCGTGGCACGTGGCAGGCTGGCGACCCGCATCCCTGCGCAGAAAGTGAAGTCTCGCGAGGAAAACATATATCACCTCTATGCGCAATCCGTGAATGCCTACGGTTTCTTGCAGACGCGCGACACGAGGTATGCAGCGAAAGCGTTGGGCTATGCCCCGATACCGGACGAGAACATAACGCTGGAATTCGAGATCCCGGCCATCGACAAGGCAGAAGTCGAGATGCCGGTGCAACCATCGGTGAAAGGATTGAAGAAAGCGGCGCCGGCGCAATACACCGAGCCGCTAAATCTCGCAGTCCCGGTTCCAGGAGCAAGCATGGCATTACCGACTGCACCTCCGATGCCGAAGCCGATTGGCAGGCCAGCGCCAACACCGTTCGAAACGAAACCAGCAGCACCATCAAAGCCCATCTTGCCAGGGGTTTCGCTTGTTTCCCGTCCCGCAATACCGTCGATGCCGTCGACACCAGCAGTCCCGGGCATGCCAAAACCACCGGCTCCGCCATCCATCAAAGCGCTGCCGAAACCCGCGGTGCCGGCACCGAAAGCTTCAGCGCTTGCCGCGTCGGACCAGGTCAAGCCGGAGAACCTCTACCAGGAGCTGGTACTGCTGGAACAGAAGCGGTACAAGGCAGAGCGCAGCCTACGCGATCTCGAAGCAAAGCATTCGCGAGGCGCTATCACGGACGCGGAATACAACGAATACGGCGCGAAGATCAACGCAAGCCTCGAAAAGTTGAAGGAAAACATCGCGCAGTTACGTCGCAAGATGCTAAACTTCTAAATCTACTTTGTTTTTTCTTTTTTAGAATTTCAACCGCTTTTTCAAGTTAGGCGTGGCAATGAGCTTGTAAAAGATCGCCTCGAGGCGCGGCTGATTAACACCAGCACGATCATCCTTCGTGATACTAAGCTCTTCGAGAATCTCGTTGAGCATCGGTTGGAATGTGAAGGCCAAGCGGTCGCCCTTGATCTCGGCGAGATTTGCCATGATGAGCGTCTTTGTTTCGTCATAATACATCATCTTGCTCGTTTCGAAGGGCAGCGATCGCTTTCCAGCGAGATCGCATAGAAAATCGATGCCGTGATCTTTTTTCGCAATGTTTCCAAGGCGATTGAAGATTTTCTCCATAACAAGCCGGTTCGTGAAATTATCAGGTATCTTTGCCGTGCAATCGACCCTTGCCTCGATCACGTCGGAAAACTGGCTCTCGTTCATGCTATCGAGCACTTGCTTTGCCCGATCGATCGTGAGCTGGTCATTGACTCCGACGGCCACTGGGCGCTGCTCGGGACTTGTTTGCTCGCCTTCCGTGCTGGATCCTCCCGAAAGGTCCGGCCCGGGAATGAATTCAAGCTCCGGTTCGGTTGCTGGTTCTGGCTCGGTGGCTTTCGTGGTTGGAGGCGCGACCGGCTTGTCAAGCAAGTCATCGAGCTTGCCGGCCATGATCTTTTTCACGTCGTCGAGCGAGAGTGTCTTGTGCACCGAGATGAGCCACCGCGTGAAGACGAGGGCAAGCGGCACCGCGTTATCCGGGGACACGAGCAAGAACTGGCCGGCCTTGAGCACGGGTATCGACTCGATGGACCCCTTGATCTTGCCGCTGCTATCCGGGAAACCATCCAGGATTCGCTCGATCACCTTCATGCTCTGCTGACTCGTGATGCGACCGATGAAGAAAGTGTTGAATTGCTCGTATGCGTGGTAATCAACATCTTTCGGGCTCTGGGTAGCGATAAAGCACTGCACGCCGTATTTTCTGGCTTGGCGGAACAAGAGAATGAGGGCATCCTTGGGCCCGGGCTTTGCCGCGCCGGCGGGCATGAACGGCGCGATCTCGTCGCAGAAGAAGACGCACCTGGGTTCCTTGGCGTTCCCCTGGCGGATCATCCAAGAGTAGAGCTCGGTCACGAGGACCTGGAGGAAGAATTCCTTTTCATCTTGCGTGTATAAGGATTTCAAGAAAAATATATTCACCGGCGTCGTTTCCCGGCCGTCCTTGATCTTGCGTTCGAGCAACCGGTCGATGTTAAGGTTGTCATTCGACGCGAACAACAGTTTTGCGCTGCCCACGCCCAGGGTTTTAAGGGATATTGCTAATTTATGTCGTTGCTTGGTATCGAGGAACTCCTCGATGCCGGTGCCCTCTTGGGTCTCGATGATCGTGGCCAGGTCATCAAGGTTCGAGATTTGCTTGCCACTATTGAAGTAGCGTTCCAGGATGGTGTAAATCCCCGCTTGCGCCTGGTTCGCGATGGACGAGGAGAGCTTAGCCGATTTTTTCAAGATCTCGATGAGGACCTTGCTCTGCGCATCGAGCATCTTGACGATGTCTTCCCGTTCCAGATCATCCCGTTTTTCGGGGATCTTCACGGGATTCAGCGAAATCGGCAATCCCTTGCTCGAAGCGGGCGTGAAGATGCGAACATCGAGGGCATCCTTGTAACTATCGTAAACTTCCCCCGGTATGCCGCGTTGCGACTCGAGCTCATCCTTGTTGCCCAGAAGTATCAGCGACGCGATGTCGCCTTGGGGATCGATGGCAATCACCGGGATCCGGTGCCGGACAGCTTCCTCGCAGATGATCTTGCCAAGCACGGTTTTGCCGCTCCCGGTACTTCCAAATATGCCTGCGTGACGGAAGAACACCGATGGATCGATGAAAAAATCTTTTGCTGTTTCCTTGAGTTTCTGGATCTCGTCGAAATTCAACTTCGTAAACTGGTCATTAAAAGAACCGATCCAAAAATTTTTCCCTTGTATTTTTTCATCGCTCATTATCGAGAAATCAACTCGCTACCATGTTAGCACGGTCGTTGCCGTTAATTCCCACGATCTTGAATTACTAGGCCATGCATAAATGGTTTACGAGTACGAACCGGGTGCTTTTATTCCTGTTACATCGTTACAGCTTGGCGCGATTTACGATTACACGCCCAGATCCATATGCCAAGGAGGCCACGGCGACGATGGAGTTATACACGATGAGTTTTTGGCCTACCACATTGATCATAATCCCTTCGGGAGATGAAATCGGCGGACCGTTGAAAAGCAAGATGATATACAATACCGCTGCGGCCGTGAATTCGATCAAGATGGCAGCGTATTTTTTCGGGAGCACGGATTTCTTGCTTGCAAGGATGCTGATGATATAACAAGCGCCCAGGGGGATCAAGCCGATAAAGGCGACTTGTACGGAGATAATGTGCCCGATTATGTTCACGTCCCACGGCATAAAAGCGATGCAAACGAATGCTATCGCCGCGGTGAAGCCCACGATCGATCCGATCCATGCAAAGATGAAGCTTGGCTTGTTCTCCTTGAAGATGGATGGCAGCACGATCAAGAACGGCATGTTCATGATACCGACCCCCGCAAGCGCGATGAAAAATAGCACGGACGAAATTGGATTCGGCAATCCGGTCGGGCTCACGGTTCCGCCAAGATCGCTGAAAAAGTTCCGCAAAAAGTCATATCCCGTGGTATCAATGCCACCGTGTATCCCGCCAGGAAATGTCAACATCGCGATTATTGTCAGAATGCAAAATTGGACACATCCGATCAAGCTCAACATGCAAAAGGTGGATTTCAAGTCCCGGTTTTTCATGAGTAGTCAATCCCGGACTAGTTTTATTAGCAATTAAAAGATAATGCTACTCGCGTTCAATGTTGTTACTCATGTTCAACTTCAAGGGGTAAAGATAATGTTACTCACGTTCAACTTCAAGGGGATCGACGAGTTGACTGGCAGCCCACCGCTTCTCATGGATAGTCCTGAGGAAAAAATATTTCGGGATGTTCTTACCGAGGTGTTGGATAAAGTCAACGCTTTGCTTCCCGCGGGTTCAAAATTGACCATAACTAACGTCGAAGTATCCAGTTTCGACGCGGAGCCGCTTGATTTTGCCTCGTATTCGAAGCCAGTTGGAGACGTAACTATGTTATTCGGATCCAGTTTTGTCGTTGCTCGCAAAAGCAGACTTAAAGTAACTGCATTTGGGCAACCCGGCATCGGAATAAGAGAGCAAACCGAGGCACCGGAGCAGCCAAGTGCAGATCTCGATGCAGGAGCCATTTCCAAAAACGTGATCGCCTCCGAGCTGTCGGCGAGGGATAAGACAATCGGTGACGATCAAACGGACGAAGAAGAAATAGGCCCCGAAAAAAAGGTCGAAACACAGCAAGCCCCGGATTTGGTATCTCCTCCCACTAATATGTCGATCCCTTCTCCCTCGACATCAGGACAATCGGGACCACTGGGAGCACCGGGTGGCGCGGGTGTGGCTGCGGCTCAACCGAGTCTTCCCATCACGAAGCCGTCAACACCAGCGCCGGCAACCCCTAGCGTACCATCGATAGGAATTCGCTCGAAGACCGAGATAGCATCAAGTATAGAAAGGGTTGTGACCAAGGCGCCCGACGTCGCTCCTAAAGCTGTCGATCAAGAACCAAGTCATGATATGCCCTCGCTTCCATCCGCTGGAATAGCACTTCCGGTTGCCGCCCCGCCCGAGGGAATGAGGAAATTGGAGGCGGATGAAAAGCATCGAGACGAATTGATCGATGATTTCTCGCGGGCGGCAGAGAAGAAGAAGGCAAAAGATGCCAAAACGATGCCCTCGATTGAGGACCATAGGACCAGGGCAAAGCCCCCGAGTCCCGCCCGAAAGACCGTTGCCGAAACGCTCGAAGGCGGAGAGGAACTTGCATCGAAACAGCAATATGACAAGAACATCTCCGTTGAATACTTCGATGTCATGAACCCGGAAAATTATTATCCCTTGATCGTCGACATCGCGGACATCGAGCAGGTCACGAAAAAGGTCGAGGAAAACATCATCACGGGCGAGAGAAAGGTGCAAAAGAAGGAAAAAGCAACCTTCGAGACGGACATCATCACGGTGCGACCGATTTTTCCAGGGTGTTCTGTCACACCCGTCGAGATGGACGCGGACTTGAAAAAGGCCAAGGATGTCCTTACGTTTTATGTCACGCCGCTCGTCAAGGGCGAGGTCAAAGGGCATATACAATTCCTCGCTGGTGGCAAGGTCGCCCACAAAACCGATACGCCTGCTCAAGTTAAAGACCCGCGCTTTGGTAAAGTAATTACCTTGTACGGCGTTATCGCCAGCATGATTCCGAAAGCCAGTAGTCTTTTCAGCATCGATCTTGGTATGATGTTGGCGCCTCTTCTTGGTCTACCTGCCACCGAAAATATGGGCAACATCTTGACAAGCGTGATAGCTGGTGCCGGAACTGGTATCGCCTTCTTGATCGGCTTGATTTATGCCGCGACGCACAAGCCAAGATCGACGCAGACCAAACTGCACATGTCGGACTTCCGCCTCTCAATCATCCCGACCGGCGAGAACGGGTCCCCGTGGTAAAGCAATATTGCTTTTAACTTTTTCTCGTTTCTTTCCTTCCTCGACCTTGATCTCATCCAAGTCGGCAGCGGGAGGACGGTTAAATCATACAATAGCATGTTGATTATCGTTTAAGGGTGCTCTATCATTCACGGAACCCGATCAGCGTGAAAAAGGCCCGGATCATCGTCGCAATCGCCATCGCCGGGATGCTTGTCCCGCTCGTTAGTGCATGCGGGAACGTGCACCCCGATGACGCATCCATCGTGCAAATTGGGTATTGCAGCGATATGCTAGTCGACGATGCCGACTACCTGGCTGCTCAACTCGATCTGGATCCCCGGTTCAACATCACCCGCATCCTCACGAGCACCCTATCGTCCGGCTCCCTTGCTTCCATCGATATCCTAGTGCTTGCGGGGGCGAATTTAACAAATGCGCAAGCCGTCTACGTGGAAGGATGGACCAGCGCGGGCGGGTCCACGCTCGTGATGCCTGGGTCGAACTTGACGAGTGAGAGCGCCACGCTCCGGGCACTCGGTATTATGGCCAGCAACAGCTCGATCGAGGAAATCGAAGCCAGCGTGGTCATTGATATCTTGAATTCCTCGCAAACCGTGGTTTCGGGAATAGAATGGTCAACTGCGCCCGAGATCAAAGCCTATCACCGGATAACCGTCCTTGCAACGGGACTCGTTCCCGTTTTGGATCGAACCGACACAGGGGATCTTTTAGTCGGTTATCGTGCGCTCGGCACGGGACGGGTGCTAAGCTTTCTAGTAATGTACACCAGCGCCGCGAACTTGAATTTCAAGCTATGGTCCTACACACCATACTTTCTGTTCAAGATGCTCTCGTTTCTTTCAGGCAGCGTCGATGTGCCGTCGTTTGCCTCTTGGGAATACGCACCAGTTCCCAACACCAGTGAAAGGCTCGTGCTCGTGTTGTTCCTTGCGGGAGTCAGTGTGTTTTTTCTGGTCTTAGTGATCATAGCAAAGCGTGCCTCGAAAACCCAGGTTCACACGAATTTACATCAGCTAACACAAGACAAAGGCAAGCCACTTCAAGATGGTTCTTCTGCATCCGGAACGGTCGTGCCTGGCCAAGAAGCCACGGCACGACAAACGATTGCCACAGATGACAAATGGGAACGTGTGGGAATCCATCGCCAGATATCCTCGTTCTTCATGACCATCCTCACCCAGTACATGATCAACTTGCCGTTCCTGTTCTTGAACATCGCCATCTACTCGAAATACATCCAGCCATTCCCCATGGTATCGGGCATGACGAGCTGGGTCGGTTCCGTCCTGGGAAACGTGTTCACGATCCTTGATATGGGCTTCGGTTCGTCGCTGGCGAAGTTCTTTTCCCAACATCGCGTTCGTTCGCCGGTGACGGCGCTGAAATATGCCCAGGTTTACACGTGGTGGTGTTTCACGGTCACGAGCACACAAGCCATCGTGATAACAGGGCTGGCGACGTTTTATATGCCGAACACTTACGTCAGCGCCATTTCGTTTTACGCAATTCTCGCTTCCGCTACGCGTATCCCGGGATTTTACGGGGTCATCGGCGCCGTGCTCGACGCGATGCAGCGGTTCGACGTGAAAATCAAGACCAACGCCATCCTGGGATCCATCGTGAACCAGTTCATCGGGTGGGGCATCACTATCGCATTCCGCGAGATCTACAAGCACGATGCTCGGTTTGGGGAGGCGTTCGGCACCGGCGTGGGCTTGTATATGGGCGGCGTGGTCAACGGTGCCATCAATTTCATCATCTGGGTGCTCATCTACAAGAAGCTCGGTTATTACCCGGGAAACTTGTTCCGGATCGACTTTGGTAAGAAAGAGTTCAAGGAATCATTCGTGTTCGGCTCGAAACTCACTATCGGTAACTTTTGGGTCTGCATGGCTGCTATCATCGAGATGTTTTTGATCTCGTTCTTCGTCGTGAACTATACCGAGGAGCTGGGTGCATACAATTTCTCGGGATACTTGACCGGCCTTGGCCATATCAATTTCGTCTTCGTCTGGTCGCTTATGCCCGCCATATCGGAAGCCATAGGAGCGGACAAGAAAAAACTCGTCGAATATTATCTCATCGAGGGTCTCAAGTGGATATTTTTTTTCCAGTTTTTCTTGATGGGCTTGTTTTGTGCGGCAGGAGAGAATTTCTTATTGCTGGCTGGGGCGCAATGGACAGGCGCCATCAAGTACTTGTATTGGAAGCTAGTCTTTTTTTTATGTTGGCCTCTCGCGTGGTACGCGGACGTGGCGTTCCAAGCGACCGGCCACAGTGGTTACAACACTGGCGTCTGGTTCATCGAGCAAGGCACGCGGCTGTTCCTCATGCCGTTCACGCTCACGGCGTTTGGCCTCATCGGGCTTGTCTACGCGTACATACCGGGCATCGTGGCCAAGGGTTTCGTGTCTTTGATCATCATCCGCAAGAAAATCTGCGCCTTCAAACCGCAATGGGTCCACACGGTGTTCGCCTCGGCAGCAAGCGGTCTCTTGATTTTCGCCATCATATTTTTCATCAGCAAACTCTTCCCCTATGGCGATCCTGTCGCGGGGCCGATCATTTTCTTTTCTGGATTTATCCTGGGCTTGATCGCGCACGGCTTTTTCACGGGAGTATTTAGCGGTTGGGATAAAAACACGATCGACGAGTTCGCGGCGGGCCTCGGGATGATGAAATGGACAGCCAGGATATTTTCCCCGCTGCACAAGGCAGTGGCACTCGGGTACCGATTTTCGCCATGGAAAGAAAGGTTTTCAGTGAAGATCTTTCACGAAGCGGAAGAAGAGGCACGCCAGCTCACAAAGGAGAAAGTTTCCATGAACGCGTGATCGCCCGATCAAACATTTTAACATTCCACGCCTTATCCGTAACCATGGCCGCGCCACCGCTGCGAGGATACAAGCCGATCGAGCTGGGCGACAAGGTGACCTTCGACGAGCATTTCAATGCCCATCCCCCCGACATCTCGGAATACACGTTCACCAACCTGTATATGTGGCGAAAACACTACAAGTTCGCGTGGAAATCTTGGAATGGCTCGTTGCTCTTGATATCATCGATGACTGCCGGCAAGGTCATGCTGTTTCCACCAATCGGTGGAAACGTTGTCGCAGCGATCGAGGTGGTCAAGGCAGATGCCACCGCAGCGGGAACATTGCTGGAGTTGCACCGCGTTCCCGAGCTCATGGTAACCGCGATTAATGAGTCGGGGATGCCGGTGGAGATCATCGAGGATAGGGACAACTGGGATTACGTCTACGCGACCAAGGACTTGAGCACCCTCGATGGGTCGAAATACGCGGAAACCCGAAAGAAGCTCAGCCGCTTTAATCGCGACCACGAATGCGAGTTCAAGGCCCTCGATGCGCCGTTTATCGAAAAGATCTTGAAGATGCAAGAGGAATGGTGCAATTTACGGGGATGCGACGAGTCGGAAGGGCTTTCCGACGAAAACTCAGCCATCAAGGACATCATGAGCAATTGGAACGCGCTCAAATTCACGGGGGGCATGCTGATCGAAAAGGACCGAATCGTGGCCTATTCTCTCGGCGAGAAGCTGAACCCGGGAACCATCGTTGTCCACGTGGAAAAAGCCAACCCGCACCCGAGCTTTTTCGGGGCATACCAGGCCATCAACAAGCATTTCGCAACGGTCTGCGCTGCGGGATTCGAGTTCATCAACCGGGAGCAAGACATCGGCGAGCCCGGGCTCCGGAGGGCCAAGGAAAGCTACAACCCAGTCCGCATGGGAAAGAAATACAAGGTCATAGTCAAAGGACAATAGGACCGCGGGGATATTGAGGAAAAAAGTAGGAAAAAACGAAGGAACATTCCTTTTTTTTACAAGTCTTGCTTCATGACAGTCTTCCTGCCGTTTGCTTCGCAACGCTTGCAGGCCCTGTCTAACAAGCCCTTCAAGATACCGTTCAAGCCTTCTTCATCGTAAAGGTCGCTGGAAACCTTGAGTCCCTTGGCGCGGATGTATTCTCCGACCGCGTTCTTCACTACCAGGCTCTTGCTTTCGTCGGGTTTTTTCTCTTCTGCCATGATCAATCATTTTTAGGTTGTATGATAGTATTGCCATGCATCATTATAACGACGCACTAAGGTTATCTCGTAGATGGCATATTTAAAATTGCTTGTTGTTGCCCTTGACAATAACAAAACATGGGTCGCTAGATCCATCTTTTTTAGTGGCATTGGGATTTAATTTTACAATCAAAGAGAAAGAATAAGGGAGATACATTAGCAAGCTTTCATTTTTTCTTGGATCGCCTTCACCTCTTTTTTCCCGAGCTTGAACGCTTTCAAGAAAAGCAAACCGATGCCGAGCGCCGTTGCCGGGAACACGGACATCAAGAGCTGGACTCCTATTATTTGGCCCTCCGTGAGAGACGAGATATCCACCGTTGCCCAACCGTTATAAACGAACACGATGTTGACGGACAAGATCACGAGGATACCACCAAGACGAATGAAGATCGAATGAACCCCAAAATATGAGGCTTCCCGTCTGCAGTTCGTGCGCAATAAATCCTCGTCTGCAACGTTGCTAATGTTCCGGTCGATGAAATACGTCGGGCCACCGAGGCCGAACCCGATCGGCACCATCAAGACAGCAGCAATCGTGAAATCCCGGACAAAGAGCAAGGTTAGAAGGGAGAGAGCCCAGAAGATCATGGAATATCCCATCGCATTCCTGCTCCCGGCACGGGCATCCACCTTGGACCAGAATAGAACGCCAGGAATCGCGGATAAAAACGCGGCGAGCAACAAGATCGTGGTCATGAACGAATTTGTTTGGCCGAGCACGGTCGCAGTATAGATGGGCAGGATTAACGGCAGAAGCGTGAAAACGTACCAGCAAGTAGTCGATGCGATAACAAACTTGATGAACTCCTTGTTTTTGCAAGTCACCTTCAATGATTCGATAAAACCCATCGATGTCGCTTTTTGTAACTCTTCAAGTGGTGCCTCCTTGATGCCCCATTTTAAATTAATTGCCATTGTCACGAATATAGCGATGCCAAAACCCAGCCCTGCGACCTGGTATTGAGGAATGGCGATGTCCCTGTTCCCGGTATACTCTCCCACGAAGATCGAGGGCATGGCAAAGGCGATGATCAAGCCAAACACCATGAAGACCCGCCGAATCGCGCCTGCTTCTTCCCGTGCCCGGTCGGTTCTGAACATTTCCGGGTACAGTGAGGTGTGATTGATGCTGTAGGTCGTGTAGAATGTATCAAACATGATCATGATAAAACCCATGTACACGGCGACGAGGATCTGGTCTGTTACAAGAGGCGGCGTGAACAAGAACGGCATGATCGCTGGTAGTGCAACCATCATCGCTACGAGCCACGGCCGGCGACGGCCACCGCCAAGATGCGTGGTTCGCGTTCTATCAGAAAGGATACCGAGAACGGGGTCATTAAAAGCGTTGACGACCCACCAGATAATGTACACGATGGTTATCAAGTTGACATCGAGACCTATCACGACGGAGTAAAAGGTGAAGATCAGAAAAGAGAACCCTTGATAGGCAACTTGGTCGGAGATCTCGCCAGCTGCATATCCCAATTTCAGCCCGAGGGGTGCCTCGCGCTCTTTCCTTTGCTTTGCGTTTGAATTTGCCATGGGACAATTTTTGCCATGAACACCTTTATAGTTGTTGAATCGCAATCCAAGCTCGTGGTCTTACCTTGTCGCCTATGAAAACGCCCGTTGAAACGCGGGAATTCAATTCCGCCGGGATCCGGTTCACCTATAAGCTGGCCAGGTCCAGGCGCAAGACCATTGGAATCACCATAAGGCCGGATTGCTCGATCATCGTTCATGCACCAAAAAGGGTAGACCAGGCGATGATCGACGACGTGCTGCTCAAGAAGCGAGCCTGGATCGAGAAGAAATTGACCACCTTCCGCGACCGCGAGCGCGATCACCCCATGAAAATCTCCTTCTCGCCTGGCGACAAGCTGTTGTATCTCGGGGAACAGCGGGTTCTCGATATCCAATTCCACGATCTCCAGCGTTCCACGGTCTTCACCAAGGATAGCAGTATCAACGTCATCATTAACCGAAAACTCAGCGGCGCGGGCCAGATGCAAGATGAAGTGAAAAAGGCGGTCACGGGCTGGTACCGGGGCCAAGCCCGGGCTTACCTGGAGGCCCGCATCGATCAATTCAAGGCCACGCTGGGCGTGGAACCCGCGCGGATGGCCATCAAGGACCAAAAAACGCGCTGGGGGAGCTGCTCGAGCAAGGGGAACGTGAACTTCAACTGGCGGCTGTTGCTCGCCCCGCCGAGCATCATCGACTACGTGGTCATCCACGAGTTATGCCATTTGAAATTGCATTCCCATTCTGCGAAATTCTGGACCCTTGTAGGCTCGCTAGTGCCGGACTTCAAAGCCAGGCGGAAATGGCTCAAGGAGAATGGCCACTTGCTTTCATTCTGAAAACGAAAAGGAACAACAAACGTTTTAAACAAATTTTGCGGTATTCTAACCATTGAAATGGTTTCGTGATCCGATTTGTACACGGCCGACCCCGATAAAACTCCGGAATGGGAAGAAAAAACCGACCCGAAATGGAAGAAAATCAAGGACTGGTTTTACCGCATATTCTTGAGCGACGTCAGAATCGTGCGGATCCAGATTGCCAAGCTGATCGTGCGGTCCTTGATTCTCGTCGCGTTTTTCCTGTTCTGGGTGGAAGCTCTCTATACTGGCTCGGGAGTCGTTCATGAATTTGCAGAACCTGTTCAATGGCTTGCCGCCATCGTGGGCTGCATTACCATCTTGTTCGGCGGCATCGTGACTGACACGCTCATCGAAAAGCATGGCGTCTTCGAGAAGTTCGCCCTGGTCGCCGTCGCGCCTCTCCTGGTATTGATTTACACGAGCTATGAGCCAGTGCTCATCGCCGCCATCCTCGTCCTCAGCGTCTTGCTCGGATTTTTGCTGATACTGTTCTTCACGGGCTTGCTCATCAACACGACCATGTTAAACAGGGCGCGCGTGATCGTGCTGCTAGTCACCATCATGGCCATCTTCACGGGGCCGGTCATCGCCATGCTCGTCGTGACCCAGACGCAGTTCATCATCTGGATCATCATTCTTGTCCTTGGAACCGGGTCGCTGGCCATCAGCAAGAAATATCCGCGTCGATTCACCCCGCACGTGCAACCTTTCATGCGGAAGCTCAGCTTGCGAGGGTATTTCCGCATCATAAGCGAATCAAACCTCATCCGCCACGCCGTGTTCCTATTTTTCATCACGTTCACGCTCGGGTACCACACGGTCACGGCGATCGCTTCGATCCAGGAGTCGACCGAGTACTGGGTGTTCGGGATCGCAGCATTTGCATCATTGCCGCTCATCGCCACCGTGTTCGACAACTTCGGGAGAAAGCCACTCGTGTATGCCATGCTTGCCCTCGTCGGCATTTTCGCGATCTTCTACGATTTGCCCGGGGTCGAGGCCACGCCGGTCAGGATCGTGCGCATCGGCGTTTACGGGTTCTCGGTGATGCTCACGCTCACGTATGCCGTCGTGCTCGCAGGCGATCTTTCGTCCAGCTTTTCCCGGGGACGCATCACGGGCATATTGCTGTTCACGGTCATCTTGGGCGCGATCCTCGGCGTGATGATGGGAAACGGGTTCGATTCCCATAGTGCTACTCCCATCTTGCGCACGGAAATCTCGGATTGGACGTCGATCACCACGCTGGTCGCAACCTTTCTTTTCATCACGACGCGGGAGCTCCTCCAGGCAGGCACCACGAATTGGCGGAACCATCTCATCCGGCTGCACGTGATCATGGAAAACGGGCTCTCGCTCGTGTTCAAGGAATTCAAGAAGCGGCGCTCGGGGGACTGCAATGACACGATGGAAGACCTGGAGACCGGAGCGCTCTCGGGCCTCCAATCGTTGCTGCAAGAAATTGCTAGCAGCAAGAAACGATTGCGGGTGCTGGACCACGGCGACACGTTTTTAATCTTCCACCACGGCACGAGCTCGACCGCCGTTCTGTTTGTCGAAAAAAACCTCGTCATTTACCGGGAAAAACTCGCGAACTTCCACTTGCAATTCGAATCGATCAACGGCGACGTGATCAAGGACAATTTCGTGAACTTGGAGGAAATAAAGCACGTTGACTGGTTGATCGAGCATTATTTCACGTGAGGACGAAATTCTTTTATCTTTCCCAGCCAACTACAACCCATGGCCGAATTAAAAGACGATAAAGGTTCAGACCTTGAAAAGAAGTTGTCATACAAGGCCGAGTTCGCGTGGAGTAAATTTTCGGACGAGCAGAAAAAGGCCGCCCGAAATTTCGTACTGGATTACATGGTGTTTCTTGGCGAGGCGCGCACGGAGCGGGAGCGGGTTACTTTTGCTGAGCGCGTCGCGCAGGGCAAGGGGTTCAAGCGCATCGAGATCGGGCAAGAGGCCAACCAATTGAAGCCCGGTGACAAGGTCTATTACATCAACCGGGGTAAGAATATCGCCCTCTTCATCGTCGGCGAAAAGCCCATGACGGAAGGCACGCGCTTCATCGGGGCCCACATGGATTATCCCCGGCTCGATCTCAAGATCCGTCCCGTGTACGAGAAGGATGGCTTCGCGCTGTTCAAGACGCACTATTATGGCGGCTTGAAGAAGTACCAGTTTGCCACCGTGCCCTTGGCGCTCACCGGGATCGTCGTGAAAAAGGATGGCACGCAGGTCCTCGTGAACATCGGTCACGAGCCGGATGACCCCGTGTTCACGGTGCCCGACTTGCTCATCCATCTTGCCAGGAATTACCAAGGTGATCGCAAGATGGCCGACGTGCTAAAGGCCGAGGAAATGAACGCACTCGCGGGCGCGCTGCAGAACGAGGATGAAAAGGCGAAGGAGCGCTTCAAGCTCAACATCTTGAGCATCCTCAACGAGAAATACGGCATCACGGAGGAAGATTTGCATTCGGCGGAACTGTCGCTCGTTCCGACGATCGCGCCCCGGTTCGTCGGGCTGGACAAGAGCATGGTCGGCGGCGCGGGCCAGGACGACGGATCTTGCTCGTACCTGGCGCTGCGGGCGGTGCTCGATCTCAACAATGGTATACCGGCCTTCACCGTGGGAACTGGCCTCTTCGATAAGGAGGAAACAGGCTCGAACGGCCCGACGGGAGCCCAATCCTCGTGGTTCCGGCAAATATTCATCGATCTGCTGTCCCGGTCCGGCGTCAAGGGATCCCTCACGAATATGCACGTGGCCATGAGCAGCATGAAGATGATCTCGGCCGACGTGACGGCCGCGCTCGACCCCTCATTCGGCTCCGTCCACGATTCCCAGACCGCTGCGATCGCCGGGAAAGGGGTCGTGATCGAAAAGTACTCGGGCAGCGGGGGCAAGTACGGGACCAACGATGCAACGGCGGAATACGTCGGATTCGTGCGCGGCGTGTTCGATGCCAGGAAAGTTCCGTTCCAGTACGGCACGCTCGGGCAAGTCGACGCCGGCGGGGGTGGCACCATCGCCATGTTCTTCTCGCAAGCGTTCAACTGCGACGTGGTCGATTGCGGCGTGCCCCTGCTCAACATGCACTCGCCGTTCGAGATAGCGCACATCGCGGATCTATACTCGGGCTATCTCGCGTACTCCGCGTTCTTCACGTCGAAATGAAACGAAAATATCCTATATATCAAAACTCTTGCACGAGCTCGTCTCGTCCTTCTTTTCTTGTTTTTCCTGGAGCGCTTGTTTTTCCCGGAGGTCGTCGGAGACTTTCGTGATGTATTTTCCCGCGATCACGTCCTTGATGTCACGACCGAAAAGGAAGCCGCCAAAGACGAAGAAGAAACTCGCGAAGATCACGTCAACAACGCTGACCCGTGCATTGAAGATGAGCAAGATGGCAGCAAAGAAAAAGGCGATCCCGAACATGCTCTCGTGCACGTGATAGCCCTTGACATGGAGCTCTTGCACGTCGACGTTGATCGTGCCGGCGATGCGCGGCAAGTTCATGGCGAAGATGACGAAGATGACGACCGTGGGAAGTTCCCACGCCCACAAGACCGGCACCGGGTCCGTATTCATGAAAAAGGGGTCGACGACGAGCACGATGGCGACCGATGAAATGGCGCCGAGCGCGTTTTCGAGGATCAACAGCAGGATGTATCTCGTCGCGGCCTTTCCACATCCTTCCGGGTATTTCTCCTCGCACTTCTGGATGGTGGCGAGCAAGGGAAAAGCGACCATGAAGCAAAACGCGTAAGCAAAGTGTAAGATGGGGAGAAATGCGAAGAACAGCACGTTCAAGACGTTCCATGGCACGGGAAACGGCGTTTTAAAGAAAATCTCGAGGGCCCTGTAAAAACCGTACGTGATAGCGGTCGTCAAGCCAACAACGAGCATGTACAAATACATTTTTTTTAACTTCTTGATCGTGGTTTTTTTCACGGGCATTCCCTCGCTTTGCTCACAACAATTTCATCCATCCCTCAATATGAAGGTGTCGGAACCGGTATCAACCTTGTCCCATTATTGCCTCGCCAACGATGCCTCCGGCCACCAGCGCAAAGAATTGATGGTTCCCGAGGGAAAAAAGAAGTAGAAAAATTACTGTGTTACAAGTTTCAAGACGAATTGCTATTTAAGAATCTTGGTCGCCCCTGGGGGCACCACCACGACCACGCCGCTCGGGACGCGGTGCATCGCCCCGGTAATACAGGGGATGCACGATGCATATGCATTATTTGCAAGAAAATGCATCCAGAACAATCATTCCGAGACTGCGAATAATACTATCAGATCCGTGGTGAATCTTGGCGGGCAACGTTCAAAAGAGAGCCTCGATGGGCGTATCCGCTTCGTGATGCGATTGAGAAACGATCCTGATTTCTCGAGTGAGACTCGAACGACATTACCGTGCCATCATTTATCTGAAGAGGATGGACGGCGCGGATTACAAGGCAGATCATTCCAACTTTGGCATCAAGATAGATGAGTTGACTCAATTGGTAGGTGAAACAAGAGTAGGTGCGTAATCAATCGTCGTTAAAACGAGCCAAGTTTTAGCAATTCTTGCTTTTTTACTTTATTGAATTCTTTCTTGAGATCTT
>Ga0315277_10002101_pt1 | contig 28062 bp, 61 predicted proteins | sample YL17G05_15_MG_FD_203695 | JGI IMG/M metagenome (GOLD analysis project Ga0315277, IMG submission 203695) | Sediment microbial communities from Yellowstone Lake, YNP, Wyoming, USA - YL17G05_15 | ecosystem: Environmental > Aquatic > Freshwater > Lake > Sediment | place: USA: Wyoming | collected... | reverse complement strand
TGATGAGAGCCCACGCATTATCACGGTAGAGGCCGCAACGCCCCAGGAAGCTTTCCAAGAGTGGAGGACCAAACATGCGCGCTATTTCAGCGAAGAGCATGTTGGAGACTCGGTTGCCAATATTGACAGCATCGATGAATTTTATTGGGGTGTGAGAGTTAAGATGTTTCACATCCAGAAAGATTATTCTTCCTTACCGCTTCAATGGTTGAAGGCTACTGCCGCTGAATTTGCTGAAGAGTTTGGGTTGGAGGCTTAATGCCTAGAGGAAGCCGCCTCTCGCTGCTAGCTCATGTCTTCTTCTGTGATGGCTGCGAGATTACATCTTTGGATTCTCCAGGATCTTGGGATTTATGTGCCATCGGCCAAAAAATAATGAACTACGCCGAACAAGAAGACCCTAGCACGGACTGCGATCCGCTGAGATGGACAGAAAAACATGGCTGATTCGGAAAAGGCTCCTTGGTATTTAGTAGTGGCGGAAATGTTGTTAGGTGTTCCTGCTCTACTTTTCGCTGGCTACGTGCTAGCTAGATATTGGAGTTGGTTTGTCGTAGATCCGGCTAACCATCGTGATTACGTTGTGCCAGAAATTTCTTATGCAGAAGCCACTGGCTTTCTACTCTTAGTAGGGTTTGTTCGTGGGGCTCATGCGACCATTTCAGATGGTTTCAAGGAGAACCAAGCTACTGCTGGTTTATCTGGTCTGGACAAGACACAGGCAAATTTGATGTTTATAGGTCTAAAACTGGTTTTCATGTATCCCTTGGGCTTGGCTCTTGGGTGGCTTTGGCATAAAATCCTGTACTAATCTATGCTAGAATCTTGTCATGACCGATAATCAAATCCGCAAATTAGAGCGACTGGCTGCGCAGGGCGATGTGGCTGCTTACCAGGAACTTTGGTTTGCACGGCAGCGCATCGGATTACCTCCTTGGGAATGGTGGCCGGAACAATTCGCTAATATGCGAAGAATCTTGTTGGAACGTAAAGAGATTGACCCCGGCAGTGCACCCCGGGTAACAACTTGGCAAACAGACACGCCACAGGGATATAGTAATTTTGATGTGATTGACACATTGCGTCTGCTCTTGGGCAATCCTTTTCCGGTCGCGGGCCAGGGAGAATGCCTGACTTGCGGAGGCTCTGGTGGTAGTGAAGGGGGCCCCTGGAAATGTCTGGATTGCGAAGGAAGGGGACGACGACCACTTCCTATATTTAAAGTAGTAGCCATCTTAATAGAAGACCGTCCCCAAGAATGGGACAGGAACGATCTAGGAGTGCCAACTAGCCTGGTAACACCAGTATTCATGTATGTTTTTATGGAAGCTGGTGACGAACCGAGAATCTCCGGATCTTCTCACTGGGGCAATCCTATGAATTTACAAGTGGATAACTGGGCTAGAATGAGAAAACATGAACCAGTTACCATCGAAGAGGCTTTGACCCGGATAGGTGTTCCGATTCACCACGTTCCGCTAGTCTTTTTTCCGGGATTAACCGGGGCTTAGCAAAGGCCCCATCCTGGGATGCCACCAAAATTTTTCTAGTTTAACACTTGATTTCCAAAATATGTGTGTTAGACTCCATAAATCGCGAGGCTCAGAGCTAGGTTCCTTCTAAAAATTCATTAGAAAAGAAACTCACCTACTCACTTTCCTCGCGCCACACACGTTGACGCACGGCATTAATAATAAAATGGGCGAGCGTGGGCTGGCCCGAACATTAAGGCCGCGCCGAGAGTTGGATCTGTTTCGAAGATTAGTTTAGCCGATGGACCCATCGGTTTGCAGGTGCGACTCCTGCCGGAACAATTAAACAAAAGAAAGAGGAATATCCCATGAAACTCACTCAGCAGCAAGTTCTCATCGCCAACAACTATCTGGCCGTTCCGAATTCGGCTTCGGGTGCGCCGCAGGCTAATTTGATGAGCCTGATGGAAAATGCCCGTGTGTTGACGGTCATCAACAACATGGCTCACTATGGCTATGTACCTGCCATCGAAGCTATTCGTCAACTCCTGTCCTTGACTGACAAGGAGCTAGTATCTTTTTGGGCAGTGACCGAAGCTTCTTTGAAGGAATTGACGGCTGCCAACCGGAAGATGGATAACTTTGTTGTTTATCAAAATTTCCCGCGTGAAGTTCTGGCGATGTCTCAGGCGGAATATTGGGGTAAGCAAATCCTGATGTATTGGGGTTTAGGTAAGGAACTGTTTGCAGAGCCGGCGGCAGAACGCCCTGCCTTAGAGGGTTGGAAGAACCGCAAGGTACTGCATCTAGCGGGTGATAGCGTTTTGACTGATATCTGGGCCAACTTGCTGGCTAATAAGACCCGTTGGTCTGATCCTCAGCAGGAGCATGCTCAGTTTTTGATGGCGCATCTGGGTATTAACCACCTGGATGTAGACAACATTGCTTTCAAGGAAAATGCTATTCGTCTGGTCAGCAATTTGTTGGACAGCAACCTGGCAGCATCGGCGGCGGTCAACAACGCTACTGATGTGCTGCGCTTAGCGGCTCTACGTTCCGAAGCTGACGTCGCTTTGCGGCAACCCATCAAGTTCAAGAGTTTTTCGCGCAAGGAACGTCGTTTCTTGTGCTTGCTCTTGGAAAGCAGCAAGCATCTAGATACCGATATGGCAGAGCGTCCGGAGTTGTTCAAGCTATTGCTACGTCGCTTGCACCCTGGCGACTTTAAGGCATATTCGCGCTTGCAGGCTGCTTATAGCGAACTGTACCAGGGCAAACTGGTTTCTTTCGCATCGCGAGTAGAAGCCGGCATCAAGGACCAGAACCCGCAGGTCTTGGAATTGCTGCGTCAACGTCCGGGTGATTATGCTCGGCGCTTGCACAAGCTGTATTCTATTTTCGACCAGGCTGCCGTCAACGGTTTCATTCCGGTGATGAGCCATCTGACTAACCACCAGCTTGTTAAGTTGGTGAAGTATGCGGAAACTGCTAACCACCGTACCTTCTTCACTTGCCCACCCAAGGGTAACTGGACCAAGTTGCAGTTGGTGCCTAATACCAAGAAGGAATTTTCTACGGAAGCTATTTCCTCGCTTCGCAAGCACGCAGCGGCAGTAATCACGGACCGTCTTACCAAGTTGATTCCGGAAGGCGTAGACGTCGATGTAAAGACGGATCTCATCAAGCTGCAGACCAATGACCAGGAACTGGCTTCCTATGGTCGTGGTACTGTCTTCGATATTCCGGCGGAAATCATCTTCTTGCGCTCGGCATCTTATTGGGAGAATGATCCGGATCTGGGCGTCACTTGGTATGATAACGGCTGGAACTTCTTCGACGCCAACTGGCAGAACAAAGGTGCGGTGGCTTGGAATGCGACTACGTTTCCTGCTGCCTATAACAATATGTATTCGTATGGCGCGTCGCGCCATAAGACGACCCCCAGCGAAGTCGCTGCCATCTTCTCGGGCGATCCAGTTAATTCTAAGGAATTAAAGGGCAGGGCATGCCAAATGATTGATTTGTATATCGACCGCCTGATAAAGCAGGGGATTCGTTATGCGATCTGGAATGTCCTCTGCTTTAGCAAGAAGGCTTTCGATGAAGCTACCGGCGAGGTAGTGGGCTCTTTGCAAATGGGTGAGAAGCCAGAGACCGGGAATCTTTACGAACCGGCTCGCGCGCAAATGATTTTCCCGCTTAAGGGGAAGAGCATGACCAAGTATGTGGCTTACATCGATCTGGAAAAGCGCCAGCTTGTTTACATGGATGCTAACCTCAAGGGTAACACCAGCAGCGCCGTCTCCAATGGCGCTACCTTGCAGGCGCAAATGCCGGCTTTCATGGAGTATCTGGATTCGCTGCCTAGTGTGGCGGATCTGATGCTGTATGCCAACAAGGGTACGGTGCCGGTCTTGTATTCCGATAAGGACCGCAACTTGAGTGATAAGCAGGCGGCTTATGTTTTCCGTCCGGAGAACGGTAGCAACCAGTTTACTCAGGTTAGCCTAGAGAAACTACTCTAACTCACAGGAGATTAAGCATGCCCAGCGAAGTCAACAATCCATGCAATAAGTACATAGGTTTGTCCGAGGAGGACGCCCAACAGCAGATCAAAGCCGATGGTCTTTGCTCGCGTATCATGGGGCGGGATGGTGAGTCCTATTTTGGAACTTGCGATTTTCGACTAGATCGTGTTAATTTGATCATCTCTGATGGTCGGATTATCACGGCTGATTTGGGTTAGCATGGACGATAAAGCAAAGAGGATGATCGAGTGGATCGTCAAAGGAGAGGACATTCGTGTCCGGCTTGAAGGACACTCGATTGTGGTTGAGAGTTACAAAAAGGGGGAGTTCGGAATGGGTGCCCGAGGGATCGTGCGGGCCGATGTCACTGAGGTCGAGTCAATCCCTGAGATGCAGGACAAGCACATCGAGCGCCTCAAACATGAAGACGCAGCACGAGGGTAAACAAAATGGACGCATCTCTGACTGCATTGGCGCGACAAGCTGGCATGGGCGATCTAGATGCTGCCAAGCGTCTAGTTCGCTTGTTAGAGCGCAGCGGAGCCGAATCCCAAGAACAAGCCTATCTGGTATCTACCGAAGGGGAGAGGCACGAAGATCGTCTTCCAGAGTGTATTCTTTTTGGGCCAGAAGAATTACATTTACAAGAAATTTTGAAGTTAGTTCAGAGGGATTATCCCGATGCTGAGATCTCTCAAATCCATGTGAGCGATGAATATCTAGATTATGACCCAACTGGTAAGCAATATAACTTTTTTCGGCCATATGATGACGAAGATGAGGCCGAATTTCCAGATGGAGAAGGAATGACTTTCTTAGTGGAAAAACTACCGACTGTGCGGGTGTAGCATGGACATCGAAGAAATCAGAGCTATCACCAAAGCCAAAGAGGAGGAGAAAAAGGCTGCCGAAATTCGTAAGGCACAGGAAGCCATCTTAGAAAGAGAAAGGGTCAAACAGGCCAACCGAGATTGTGCCAAGAGTAATGGCTTTCCACAAGCCCTGATCAAAATTCAGGAAGCCGCCTTGAAAGGAGAGCACGAAACTTCGTATCCCTGTCACTCTTGGGAAGAGATGGGTGTTCTGGTGCAGATGCTCAAGGATTCTGGGTATACAGCTAAAGGCGAGCACTCCTATTCGGAACCATGGCACGATGGAGATTGTGGTTTCATGGGTGGTGGAGATAGTTGGTGGGTGGCAATCGGATGGTAACATGGAAATTACCCGATGGACGAACCATCTTGCTACTGACACCTGAGCAACTAGCCCAAGAACCTGCTGGTACTGAACTCGTGGCCACCAATGGAGAAATTGTAGTCGTAGGCCGCGACTATCTCGATGATGATACACGGTATGGCTATACTGCGTTTGGGAAGTTAGCATGAGTGACACTGAAGACATAGACCACTGCCTGGTTTGCGGCGTCTCCATTCTGCATTTTAGCTGGTTAGACGCTCATTGTAGCAAGCATCATGCTGAGTGGATGGCTACTAAGCCTGGTCCGGCGGAAAGAGCTATCAAACATCGGTTTAGGAGCAAGAAGAATGCTGCAGGAACTTAAGGACGCTATTCCTTTTTCGTGGTTACGGGCCATTTGTCGGATGGTGGGACATCGGCATCCACTCACACCTGGCTTTCCTGGCACCAAAAATGATCACGGCTGGTGTACTCGATGCGATGATCTAGTCAACCGCAATACGCATCGCTCGGTATTTGAGGTAAAATGAAAGTCACTGTCACCCAAGAAGTCCAAGTTCCCTCTGGTCTGGTTCTCTATGATGTCGCAGATGAAAAGATAGTATGTCAATGCTGTCGTGCTTCCAAAGTTTGGGAAATCGAAGGTGATCGTATCACATCTTCAGCGCCACCCCTAAGCGAATTTTTTAAAGATTTTGTATAAAAGCATGTGGCGTGTATCCCTATTTTTCTGGAAAAAGAAGACCGGAGCCGTCAATATTAATGGCTAATATGAAAATTACATTCCAAAAAGACCGAGATACTTTCGTTCTAGAAGGCACTAAAGCTGAGGAACGCGATGGAGATTTATTCCTGGATGGTAAGCTGGTAGGTTGGTACAACATTCCTGATTGTGGGTGGTTCGTAGCAGGTTTAGTTCCTGGTAGGCCCAAGGACATTACTTATTGGACCAGAGCGGTGATATCGTGAAACGTCTTTGGTGCTGGTTAGTCGGTCACCAGTGGTGTTGGAACTTGCTTGCGCCGGCACCGGATTGGTGCGTGTGTTGTCGCCGTTCTCGTTATGACATGAGAGCTTGAATGGTTGCGAATTTAAATATTCGTGCTCTACTAATTGAGAGGTTAAAATGACAGACGAAGAGATTTTGGCACGGATTGGCCGTGAACTAGCGACTTTGACAACGAGGCTAGGACTCGCCTCGCTGAGTGTCAAAGCCTGGGCAGGAGAGAAGGATCTTGTAGATCCACTCCAAGAGCCGGGTGTTATTCTCATAGAAGGCACAATAAATGGTTTGATGCCAGATCCAATTAGGGGGGTTGGACGACTATTGATGGTGGGTGAGCCGATTCTTGATGCGTTGGGTTGCCCAGCCGACCCCGCTGGCTGTGCCGCACACGTTTTCCGTAAAGAAATGGCCGGAGTTCTCGTGAAAACCACGAGACTTCGTCCAGTGACTTAGCCATGATCGTCAAACACTACACCCACTGGTCTGAGCGTGTGCTACACACCGGTTTATCTTTCGAAGAAGCCAAGGCTTTGTGCCAGAAATATGCAGCAGATGAGCCCAGCGATGGTTTGGGCCAGAGCAAACGGGAGATTGTTGCTCCGATGACTACCCAGGTTCCTTTCCAGGTAGAGATCAAAACTATGACTGCCGAGGCAGGAGATGTCTTGGATCTTTATACGGTGGAACAAAAATGACCGCCATTGTTTGCTATCGGTGCAAAACACCAGAAATACAAGGCAAAATTTATACTAAAGTAGACGGTAATTGGATTTGCGATGGTTGCTACACCGGCGGCGTGGATCCAGGTCTTGAGGCTGGCCGGAAACTATTTGAAATGCTAAAGTGGGTCCTGAAGCGAGATTAGTCAAGCATGGAAAACTGCCCGAAATCAATTGATGTGGGAACAAAGTCCATTTTATATGGATAATAGTAAGATTGTAGAGAAATGACGTTCTCTGAGGGGACTGCTTGGATTCCAGACAAGGACGTCAGATGTCTAGCTTGTCAACGCCCTCCTTGCGATCAACCGGCAGATACTGTTAGGAAGTTTCAAGCAGCGCCGGATCTTTGCATTTTGGTTCCGTTGTGCTATCTTCATCAACATATCTGGGATGAAGTTGGAAAGTTTGAAGGTCCAAAAATCTTCAAAGAGCCACCTTGTGATCGAGAATCTAAATTCGAACAAGAAAGTGAGAGAGCTAGTGGTTGAGACTCAGTTTGCCTTAGTTTTAGTAGCCACTAGCACTGACTGGAAAGCCCGTGCAGACAACGATGTGACCATCCTAGAGATTTCTACGGATGCACAAGCTCTACAAAACAAGTTGCTGACATTGACAGCGAAATTGTTAGAGGAACTTCGCACGCAAGAATTGGAGGGTGTCACGCCAGAAAAGGCAGTCGATTTTGAATCCATCTATTTTCAACTGCACAGTAGAGATCCTCTGGATCGTTCCAAAAAGAATTTACTGCCCACTATTTGCTGCAAGTATTGTGATGGTGGCTCAGGATCTTGGAGCTACAAAGTAGAGAAAGTAGGACATCCTGAAAAAGACGCCCAATAACGTCAAAGAACATTTCCTAGAACTCTTACGTGGAGTTTGTGATCGCCCTGCTATGTACATTGGCAGTTCTAGTTTGAATGAGGTATTGGCCTATCTTCGCGGTTATTCCAGAGGCTTCAACAATGGATGCGGACGCTGGAACGGGATCGGCGGATGGGACTATCTAGACAACTTTGAATGTTGGTTACGAATCACCTATGCAGTCAACCATCGGGACTGGAACATTGCTAGGATATTGATGCATTTCAATGGTCACAAAGAAGAAGGTGCCATCCGGGTGATTCCAGGTCTGTTTGAGAAATATATGATGGAGGAACCGGAAGAAGGTTATGATGACGACGCGATGCGCAATGAACTTCAGAGAATAATTGTCAGAACATATGGTGTTGCTAACGGGGTAATGCCAGGCCAAGAGGGGGCTCCGGTTTGCAAGGAATGTCACTCTAATGAGCCTACGCGATGAAGCGAGCTTGGAGCCCTGACTATTTCCAATGGAGAGCTTTAAAGGAGCGCGGGTCGCTAGATATACCACCTACAACTCCTGATTTGTTTAGTTTTGTCTGGGATCAAGTGGGTCTTCCAATCGAAACCCAAATTGATTGGCAAATCAAACGCAACCTTCTTAATCTAGAGTAGAGGAACAAACAATGGCTTGTGGTGTTATCTGCACTTGTTACGATTTTACTTGCACCTGTGGTGCTCGTTATCGGTATGATGCATTTCACTATCATTGGCCGACAACCGGCAATCTTTGTATGGAATGCGACGAGGTACTGCCACAACATGTTTGCCAGGATCGAGAAGTAACGTGCTAGTAGCTATTTTACTAGGTGGCTTGCTGCTTGGTAGCTCTATTTGGTTATTTTGTCGATACCAACAAACACAACTGGACGCCAGGTTGAAGAAGGAAAACGAAGGTTATGTGGTTTTTGACCATCTGGCTATCGGAGAGAGTTTTCAACTGGGCTGGAGCATTAGAGTTTATAACAAAGTAGGAAAGACTACCTATCAACACTGGAATCCTCACTATGATCCGCCTGTGCAACAAATAGATTCTATTTACGTGGCGGTGAACCCACTGACCACCCTTTTGGCTATGGCTTTTGCGGAAGTAGGTGGTTAGATGTCAACTACTTGCTGTGGTGTTAATCATGTTTGGGGCGACCACAATGTTTTAGTCTGCGATTATTGCAAGATCGAAGTTGACCACTTTCGTGATGCAGATAATTCCATAGCTATGGACAAGTTCCATAAGTGGAAATCTAAACATCGACATGATGGCGAACCTTGCCCCGGACAATCCCAGAAAGGCTTTCGTACAATTAGCCAAGAAGAAGCACTTAGCGACACTTAGAAAAATGCTATAATGAATTTATGGACAGAAAAATAAGAGAAGGCGTCAGATTATTGCTAGCGTTAGGAGATCCTAACGTCTTATCCAGAAATGAAACCTTGCAGTTACTGCGGTTGTTATCTCGCGGCTTGGCCACCTACACGCTAAGAGGTATAGATCGTGAGGCAGATACCTGGGGAGAGGATGGTGCTAGTGGAAGGCCAACCCCTATGGATTTTAGATATATCAATGGAAGTTTCCCAACGCTAGAGGCTATAGACAAACACCTAAAAGGAAATGGTTTGCCACCACTACGAGAATGGGAAAGCTATGCGAAAATCTTCGGTGAAGAAGAGGCTGGCCGCTACATAGTGAGTGTGGTGGAAGATGAGGATGGTCTTCCCGATGAAGAAGGTGGTTTTTTAGTTGACTATTTACTAGAAATTCAAATTTCCTTCTCGGTTCCTTTGGTGCCAGAGGATATTCCCCAGCCTCCAAGCAATTAACTACGATTCGTGTTGATCCTTGAATAGTGGCCAAAAAGATCTAAGATTGGTTTCGGAGAAACTCTGCGACTGGAGAACCAACTAATGCACGAGAGCACAATCAAATTTCACGGTTTTAGGGTTGGATTTCTCGGGGCTTTGGCTCTGATCTTCATTACCCTCAAATTAACCCATTATATAGATTGGAGTTGGTGGTTTGTCACCAGTCCTTTGTGGATTCTTCCGGCTACCTTCTTAGCTATTATGGCCGTTAGTGTGGTGGTTCTGCTAGTGGGTGCCACTGTTTTAAAGATTAAAGGAGATGTCTAATGTCAGATCACACAAATTGCATTGTTTGCGATAAAGAACTTTCTGGTGGGAAGGATCTCTATTCTCCAGATTTATTCCCAATCTATAACGCCATCATTTGTTCTACTACTGGCAACTACGGCAGTAAGGTGCTGGACAACGATGGAAAGTTCTATTTTTTAATTTGTGATGAGTGCGTAATCCTCAAAGCCGACAAAATTGTTCAGAGAACGATGTCACAGCCAGCGCCGGTTTTCTGTGGAGCACAATCTCTAGCTGATTATCGGAAAGAAGTAGAAGGCAGAACGACTGCTCCACAGATTCCTATCTTGGACGGCCTAGACAGCCATCTTAATAGAAATCATCCCAACCCCAATCTTAGACGGCCTTGAGCTAAATGGACAGCCATCTTCGACAACTGGAACGACGTGCCAAGCTTACGGATGATCCACAGGACATCCAGAAACTAGCACGTTGGCGGAAACGTTCCGGCGGTTGTCGCTGCGATGAGCCCTTTCCAGCCATCATCAAAAATATACCACAATATGACAAATATTGTAGTTGTCGGGGCGGGACTTTAGGTTTTGTGGTAGGGTGTCAGTGCTGCTACTAACAAAAATCTATTTATTGTTATCACCCCAAACTGGTAAATGGGGAAGAGGTTGTCTGCTATGCCTACCGCAAAGGAGACAAATTTAGCGTGATCCTGCAACGCCCACAGCAGCCTTGGACGGGGAGCACCGAACATTTCCCTCACCAATTTTGTTGTGACAAGTTTCGAGATGCAGTAGAAAACAAGGAATAAAGACATGACACACCCGCAAACTACACTTCGTCACAAAGACAAAGATGAAGACATCCAAGTAGATGAAGCCTTAGCTCCTTTTTTGGAGTTACTATGGGCTCATGACATTGACACCATGATGTCTTGCCAAGACAACCCAGAAGGTAGTGGGCGAGTCTGGATTAACTTTCCCTCAGTGTCTGCTGCTGAGGATTTTCTCAGGAAAGCAGTGCCGCATCCAGAGAGCCAAGAGTTTCCGCCGGAATGTCTCTACAATCGAGTCTATCTTCATTGGTTTCCCGATGCTTGGCCGCGCTCTGATGAGCAGGAATATTTACAAAGTATCCTAGATTTTGGCCTCTGGAAGTGGACTTGCAACCTGATGGATATTCACTTTGATTCAGGGGATGAGGACCGTGAAGAAGAATTCCTAGAACCACAGCCTTGGCCCTACTTTGACATCAGTGTTCGCTTCCCGTTCAAAGACATTGAAGAATTGTCGAAGAACCTAGAAGCTAATCTCTAAGGATGGTTAACGCCAACTCCAGGATCAAAACCAAACATAGTTTTAAGAATGTTGCTGACTAAGCTCTTCCGCTCTTCTGGAGCGGTGATGTCTCTTTCTTCTAGTAGAAACGCATCTAATTGTTGACGCGCGCTGTAAGGCACTTGTGATCCAAAGGCTGCACGTTCTTTATCCTTAGGATCTTTGCTCATACAACCATGCTCATAGCCATGATAAACACGGAAGGTGTGATTAGTTTCTTCTGCGAAGGTGACTCCTCCTAAGATAAAGGAATTCCAGGCACTACTAGCATTATTGGCTCGGGACCAAGCATCTCCAGCGCCAACTCCGTGAAAATTACCCCCCTCTAGTGGTATCTGTTTACCACAAGTGTCACAAAGCAGTGGTCCACCGCCAGTACCCATGGTAGCTAAGGGCATGACTGGAGTCTGACCGCCAACAGGTTGGGTAGCACGAAGCATTTTCTGGCAGTAATCCAGGTAGGGCTTCATCATCTCTTCTTTTTCTAAAAATCTTTGGTACAAGGCACGAGCTTCTACATGAGGATCTTGGCGTGGTTTGGGGGGCGTAGGTGCCGCAGTAACCTGCGAAGTATGGTCATCGACGACATATATTTCTTGCAGACGATCATCTACCATAGGCCTATTTAACTTAGCTCGCAGTGCATTGATGGCCTTTAGATCGTCTCGCCGGACTAATACTGGCTGACTGAAATAATCCATCTCCAACATTCGAAGTTGGTCTTCAAGTTCACCTGGATTTCTTCGCATCGGATTTCTCCTGATACCAAATTTATTTAGAAATTCCACGCTGGGAGGACCGGCTAAATTCCGAAGGATGATTGTTGGGTCTCCGGAGAAGACCTTTTTGATAATAATCACCGGATACGGTGCTCCTAGAGTAAAGAAGATGTGATCAAAAAGAGAGAAGTCATTGAAAGCAATATCTTCCTGGCTAAAAGGAGCCCCATCAATATTCCATCCATTACTATCATTCCAATGCAAAACATGGTTTACACCATTGAGAGAGAAAAATAGAACACTGTTCCATTGATTGAAGTTGAGAACTGCGTATTGAAATTCAAAGACGGGGCTGTATCCCGTGCGTTTATCCAGTTGTAGTAAACGTTCTGCAAGGCGAGCATCTTTATAGCTACTGTTTTGAAAATCATGTATTAGTAATTGTCTGTCTGTCTTAGCATCTATACTTAACTTAGCACCCGGATAAATTTGTCCTTGATCCAAATAATGTATCCAAGCAGCTTCCGGAGTAGTCACAGAAGGTGCTGGGAAGGTTCCAGGGAGCGGTTGGTCCGCGTCTAGGTAATGGCTGGCTACCTCTGCTGTTTGAGGTCCGTAGCGCATTCTCCGGGGGATAGGCAAATCATCGGGGTAGGGGAGGTAATCCTGCTTGGCGTACCAAGCAGCTAATTCGGCCTCTTCTTTATCTTCTGCAGGATTACGACGGCGCTTCATAAACACATTTTAGCAAATTACTCGGACCAGAAGTAGTGACTTGCAAAAAAAATAGTAGGCGGATACACTGCTAGCATGAAAATCATCCAAACGCCCCAAATTGAAACTGCAATCCAGGGTGACATCATGGCTGTCAAGATTCCTAAAGAAATGATGATAGCAAAGGAAGATTGGCAATTTTTTCTAGACTTGCAGCAAACCAAGAGACTAAAAATACGATCCTTAGATTTTAAGGCTCTGCGAAATAATCGGGATTTGCGGCGATATATTTACTATGATGGCGATCAGAAAGGCTTACAACAATTAACCACAAAAGGCCCTCCGGAGCCTGAGTTCATGGATCAACTGGAAAAATATCAAAAACTAGACAGCTTGGAGGTGCTGAGAGATCCATCTTTTGATCCTCAGCGGCTAGTTTACTTGTGGTCAGACGCCTATTTGTGGTATGGATTCCGCAATGATCTACCACTCAGCCCTACCTACCACGTCGGATATATTGGCGGAATTACCAACCAAGATTACAACTTGGATAAGGCAGAGGCTATTCTCAAGAAAAAGAAATGGACCTCTGATATCAAGCGGACTGAAATACCTTATTACAATCAGGGATCAGATCATACTCATGCCATTGAATTTTCGGTGCAACTCCCGCAGAAGGAACATGATAAGATTGTTCGTTATTATCGAGATGAAATGAAAGAAGAATTTTGGTCGTGCCGGGTCAAAGATTGTTTGGCTTCGGCATATAGTTTAGAGCCTTTTAACATCTTAGGACTCAAAGCGGCGCTCAAGGGGAAGAAATGAAAATTCTGACAACACAACCTCATTATTGTTGTCGCTGTGGCGCAGAAATTCTCAGTCCTATAATTAGTGAACAGGAACTAAGCTACTGTTGTCCTAACTGCGGGGAAGTTTCTCTTGCTCTTAGTGCCTTGACTCCAGCGGATTTCGTTGAGTTGAACCTGCGACCAGAAGATAGTTCAGCATGCTCTCCAATAGTGCAGGAATTTCTTGCTTTGAAGGCAAATTAATGCATCTTCCTACCCAAAACGGATATTATTGGGTTCTCCAAGATATTGGCGTCAGTGAAGTTCGCTGTGTCTGCTGGGTTGCAATTTTCCCAAACGGTAGCCGTTACTTTCCAGAAGGAGGCGTCTACTTGGTGTCTCCTTGGTCAGTTTACACCGAACCTCTGGCTTGGAATCCTGAACTACACAACAAACAGTTTGTGCCCTGGGATCCTGCCATCCACCGAGCATGGGAAGGTCCTATTGATCCTCCTAACACTCTAACCAGCGTCAGAACTGGAGAAAGGGTCAATTGGCTTGAAAATCCTTAAAAATTCTCCAAAAGAAGAAGCCTTATATGCTGTGCTTACAGACGGAGAGACTAGAGGCAGCCCTTGTAGCTATTCCTCTGGTACTGCGGTTCCCTACCGAGAGGGAGATGACAAGATCACTCTCTATGGTCGTTGGATGGATGACTACTCTAGCGACGATCCGGCTGAATATTTCCCTGGAATTGATCGGGCATGGATCATCACTGAAACCATCATGCGAGCCGGTAAGGCGGCCTGGATCGACGCAGATTATGGCAGAGATAGCATCAGCGATGCTGTGAGCAGTGCCGTTCTCAGTATGTATAAAAATATGGCCATTAAAACTATTCATTTCCCGCCACAACCCGGTGAAGATGAGTTAAATGTAGATGACAGTGATTCTGACTTAGCACTAGAACTGCTGTCAAAAATTGATAGTGCATATCAAGCATATCGACGAACTAAGGATGGGGGTCGAGTTAGAATGTCTTTTGCTTATCGCGGCCGCCCAGACCCAGAAATCTGGGATCTTCTTTTGGGAGCTTGGTGCGATGAGCCTGTGCAAGAAGCTTTGCTGAAAGACGTGGCTAACCAGACGCTAACACCACTCCCCTATCCTCCACGACAACTTCTGTTACAACATCTTCGTAGCAGCAGTGCGCCTTTTAAGGCTATCCTTTACAAACAAAAACATCGTGGTTATACTGATGGTGTAGCTTACAAGCTTCTTTGTGAAAAATGTCTACATAAGCCAAGTTTTCGTTGTAGTTTAAAGCCCGATGAAGAGTTTGACCATCTGACAGAACACAAGTTGGATGAGCATGTTCTTTTGCAAATTGATAACACACCTATTGCTAATGAAGATGAATTGTTGGACTGGCTAGAAAAAGATAAGATTCTGCGCGAGATCTTTCCGGTCAAAGGACAAAAAGATGTATAAAACAGCACTACAACACCTAGTTGATGCCATCTGGGATTGCAATAAAGCTTATACTGGAGACCATCCAGTGTTAGATGCGGCTTTGGAGGCTGCAGAAAAGATATTAGCCGAGCCTTCTTGCCCAGAATTCATCACTGAAGAATGTTTGACTCAAAATTCAGAGCCTTGCGTGCCAGGCGACTGGCCTTGTCAGCTAGCAGAAGGCCACGATGGTACACATCAACACACTCACACTTTTGAGTGGAATAGTGCCTAGGAGATTTTTTGCTTGATTCCGCTGCCAAAAGTGAGATAATCCCGCCTGGGAGCCCCACATGAGCCATTTCGTAGTTTTGGTTTTGAGCCCAAACAAGCCCTCCAGCAAAGAGGCTGCTCAGGAATATGTAGAGGATTTGCTGGCACCTTATGATGAGTCTAGGGATGTAGCTCCCTACCTCAAGGATTGCTACTGCATCGGCTCTCTGGCGCGAAAGGCTGCATCAGAACAGGCGGCTGCAGAGCTTGGAAATATGGGAGATATTCGAGATAAGTATTGGGAAGAGATGAAAGTCTTGACCAAGACCCTGATGGGCGATGTTCCACAAAACTATGCTAATGCGGAAGCATCGCGCGAAGCCGGAGACAAGGCCAGCAAGATGATCTCTCCTACTTGGAAGGAGCGCATTCAACCGATTCAGGATCGGGAGGAAGCGTTGCGAGACGAGCATCCGGACAAAGACAAGCCTGATGCTGGGTGCGAGGAATGCGAGGGAACTGGCAAGTACAAGACCAGGAGCAACCCCAACGGCAAGTGGGACGGGTGGACCATCGGAGGGCGATGGACTGGGCATCTCCGTCCCGACTATGATCCTTACAAGGATCCTCGCAATTTGAAGACTTGCTGGTTGTGTCATGGAACCGGCAAGCGAGATGATGAGTTGGGCCGAAACTTCCGTCTCAAGGATCCTACTTACACCTGCAATGGCTGTAATGGTAGCGGGCAGGAAGTCGTCTTGCTGGCGGAGCCACCAGAGGGAGGTAACGTAGCTCTTGTTTCCAAGGTGCTACAGTTGCTAGATGATGGTCACAATCTGCTGCCCTTTGCTATCATCCGTCCTACCGGGGAGTGGTTGGAAAAGGGCGAAATGGGCTGGTGGGGTATTGTCAGTGATGAGAAGGAAAGCTGGCCCAAGGCAGCGCGTAGTGTGCTGGAAGAGTACACGGATCATTGGGCTATTGTGGTGGATTGTCACGTCTAGGAGTATATCCATGAAAAAGTGCCTTTCTATCCAACTGCATCTATCACCAACAGATGATCGGGTTCAAAATCTCTTACTAACCATTTTAAATGCTAGTCTGCCTAATAACAAAGGTTTGTACAATAGAGGTTGTTATCGACCCATCCTGGTCAGCTTCGATCATGGCAAGGAAGAAGGTGTTCCTTACACGAACATGAACTTTGACATCGAAGATGTCAAGCTGCTTTGGGATTTTGTCAAGCCGCAACTAGACATCGCAAAGTTATTGCCATTTTCTATTGTAGTGTGCGAAGGTCCAAATGGTTGGGACGATTATCACCTTCTACATTCTTTTGATCCTGCCGAAAAAATTGATGAAATCGGAGCGAGCCACAATGGATGATCGCCTGCGAGAGCTAGTGACACAATGGCGTCAGAATGCTGATTGGTCCAGCGGAGATGACCGGGCTGATTGTGCCCGATCATTCATACTTCTACGTTGTGCGGAGGAGTTGGAGAAGGAATTGGATTCCCTACCAACCTCCCGTCCTAACTACTAGGCGATTCCCATGAGCGACGCCGATCTACGCCAGGCAGAACGTGAGGCCAGTCGCTCTGGAGATTTCTCTGCTTATCAAGCAGCCCTAAATAGAGTGCCAGTATCCTATTTAGTAGACATGTTGGAGACCAACAAAGCTGCGCAGGCATTCTATAAGAAGCAAGGGGAGTTGATTCGAAATGCTATGCCACTGTGTCATTGCGGATTACCTGCAGTGCTGGAGACAACCTGCGAGGCTCACAAGGATTCTTTAGCTATCTACGATAGTTTGTTAGAAAAGAACAAGGTTTGGCGCTCTAAGTTCCCAACGACATATGACGCTCGTTTGCTGCCGTCTGAGCAAGAAATAGAATTAACTGCCGCTTTTCAAAATGCAGGTCGTCCTGGGTTTCCGGAAAATACAGGAAAATGCTTGTTTCCTCTGTGCGAAATACAGACAGGCTCTGACTATGATGGTGGCCACTACTTATATTGCGATTTGCATCAAGGGGCGGTGCGTAATCTACCTTTCCAGCATCCGCTGTGCTCACCTAAATGGCCAGTAACTAAAATGCGTGGTGAGATTTTTGATCATCGCTGGCACAAGGCATCCCCATGAAACCAGACCAACGAGTTTCTCCTTGTGATGGCCGAAAATTAGTCGGCACCATCGTAGACATCTTTCCTACCGTTCCACCACACTTACCGATGGTAAGCGTAGTTTGGGATGGAGACAAGAGTCAAGAACGCCGTTGGTTTCCGGTTAGAGATTTGAAGGTGTTGGTTGAACCGGTTCCTGATGTGACCGGAGCAACCATCCCACAAACTTCACTGCGAACCTGGCACAAAGAATCTCTAGTTGTCGGCATCATTTTAGCTGCAGTGGCTGTGATCAAGGGCCAACCCATCGAATGGCTGGGAGCTTTGGCTGTTTTTCTAACTTTCATGCACGCCCAAATAGCTTTTCGTCTATCCGAATCGGAGAGCCGACAAAGCTTAGTTCAGGTAGAATGCTATTGGAAAGCGCAGTATTATTTCTTAGCCAAAGAAGCTTGTTGGTTCTTGTATTTTATTTGTCTAGGAGCCTGGTCAGCCTTAATCGGCGTGTTAATATTCTTACTGTATCCGCTTTGGCGGAAAAACCACCTGGGCCAAAAACAATGGACGTAATGTATTCTAGTGACGGAGAAGGACACTGGCAGAGATGCGAGTGGAGCCCACAATGTCCAGAGAAAGTTTTCTTGGCAGATCAGTGCCAAGGAGTAGAAGGTCACCAAGATGTCCATTGGTGTTTTGGCCCTAGCGGCAAATTTATCTGGCAAGATAATGAAAATGATCCGCGCCATCAGATGGCAGCAGGCTCCACTCCTCCGGGTCACAAGAACTATCGAACTCCGGAAGAAATGCAACAGCATTACTATCTGTGTCACCATGTGCTTACTCAGGTAGCGGATCCGGCTGTAATTTTGATGTTAGAGGCTGATGAGACTCCGGAAAAGGACGCATCTATCAACCGACCAGTTAAGGGATGCTGGCGTTGTAATAATACTGGTCGTATTTCTGAAGAAGATGATCCATTTGATGCTGGGTTGCCAGCAGGGGATGGGCTATTGATTTGTCCGGAGTGCCACGGCAAGTGCTTCGGACAGTGATATGTCGGAAACTTCGAATCCAACTAGGCATCAAATCTCGAACCTGGAGGCAGATCGAAGCTAAGATTTCGAATCAAATTTGGAACCAGGTTCAAACGCAAGTTTGGGAACAAGTTGATGCTCAGGTCTGGCTCAGGATGCTACTCCCAATAACCAACGAAATGACGAGACCCAAACCATGACTAGATCTTCCGTCGATACCGTCCTATCCCAACTAGGCAAGCTGAGTTTGCAAGATTTGCAAACCGTCATTCAAACTGCCTCCAGCATCAGTAAGGATCTGAACACCAAAACACTAGTCCCATTGAGACTTAATACCTCTTCAGCGTCCAGTTCATTATACGCACTAGTTGAATCATCACCATTGATGGATAGTTTGACTAAAGAGTTAGATGAACTTGAAGAATTTGAGGTAGACATCCCAGTACAATTACAATTTAGACTGCAAGGTAGTATTACTTATCGAGGACCATCTAGGGATTTCGAATACGATGAAGTCAGCATCAAGAACACGGGGAAGTCACCTTTTCGGGCCGACAATCTTATCGATGGAGAAGGAATGTTGGACAGCCTAGTGGGCGATTTAAATACTGTAGTCCCACGATCACTACGTCCGAAAACGGAAAAGGCTTGCCCACAGCTAGCAGCTTATTTGGCGAAGATAGATTCCTTCGAAGATAAATTGCAGAAAGCAGCTAATGAAATAGACATGACAAGGTTTCATCTATATGATTTATTGACCGGAGTGGACTAATGGAACTGCGAATCACCACCGAAACCGGTAGCATCTACTTCCTCAGCAAGAACACCATGACCTGGGGCCGCATCAAATTCGTGGAGCAAGGAGATGATAATCCTTATCCAGTTAGAACGCCAGGGGGTCAGTTAACGGTCTGGCCGGAAGTTAGAGTAGGTTACTCTGTAGATATGATGGGCCCGCCCCTTACTCCTGGAGCCACTGTTAGACTGGTTACCACCAGTCGAGTGGTAAAAGTAGAAGAGGTCTCGGCTAACTAGCATGCTTAAAGTTGGAGATATAGTAGAAGCCCAGGTCTGGCTAACACCACATTATGGGTTATACCTTTCCTATGGAGAGATGAAAATATTGTGTGATGTCGGAGATCAGCAACCAGAGCTAGATGGTTACAAAGTTGGAGATACCGTGCAAGTAGAAATACTGAGAATTAATGGGGAAGCCATTAGTGGAAGGGTTTTGTAAATGGGAAACGTCACTAATCTTTACCATAAGCCATTAGTGCTGACTCAACCGCCGCAGGTACCATTTGGTTTTTATGGGAAGATAGTAGTCGGCGTAGGGAAGAGCTTGCAATGGGACGGACCGGACTACTTTATTTCTTGTGACAATCCAGATGACTACGAAGATCCAGAGGCTTATCAGAATTTAGGGAAGAATGTTCAAGAACAGACCTATCTGCCAGGAGAATGGTTGTGGCATGGGGTTCAGTATATGATTAATATTGGTGTGGAATAAGTGCGTAGCGACTCGCGCGATCCCTGTCCAACTACTCCCATCGGTGGTGCCTAAGCTGGACACTTGAGTCCAAATTCTGGCCTCATTAGAAATCTCTGGAGCGACGCAATTTGTTGACGCGGCTCCTGGGCCTCCCAGTAAATTCTTGCCAAGCGGTGGGCGGCGTGGTAGGCTGGTTGCATGAGGCAGCCCTTCTCGACTTCTTTCCGGATCGATTCCCATCAGGTCAACATCACCTGGACACCTGGTCTGGGATTGTCCTTGCGAGTTCTGGGTAACAGCTACTACCAGACTCGTTCTCATCGTTCCTTTCCACACGATGATCTGGGCAATGTCTCTGCTCTGGACATCCGTCGGGCTCAGGAAGAGATGATTCTCAAAGCGCGGGATACATTGCGATGCGGCAAGTAGCATATCAGGTGATGAATCAAGTTTTGAATCAGGTCTTGGTTCACTCTGAGATTGCTTACCCTGTCAGGTTGGCAATGGAAGCAGCGACGCTGCATCCTATAGCCAACCAAACTGAACGAGTCAAATACGCCGGTCGTTCGAATACGCCGGCAAATCCGGAAGTAGGAAAGTAATGAGCGCATCGCAGCAGGACGATTTTCGACGGATCATCCGGGCTGGTTTTGGTTTCCAACCTACGGTCTTGGATGCCAGGACCCATCACAGCAAGAGCCAGGAACTTCCGATCCTCTGTGCTTTTGGTGGGGACAGCAATATCGAACTAGGAAACATCTCCCATAACTACCACTTCTACTTCATGGGTCTGCGACTCAAGAAGCCTATTCCGGCTCCTTTCTTGTATCCCATCAGCCATCTATTCCGAGATTATCCACTGAGTGGACATTGCGATACGGCTTACCCGGCCCTGACCGCCTTCCCCAAGGCGTATGGTAACGTAGAACGCATCGACCGCCTGGGTTTTACCTTCAATTATCCGCTGGAAGGGGCTTTGGCCATTCGCTACCTGGATGCAGTTAGCAAATTGCCACTGGATCGTATTTTGAACATGGTCTTGTACGAAACTAACTATGGTTTAATCGATGCCATCGATTTCAATGCGGTAGGCGCAGATGGCGAGGCGGAACTAGCCAAGATCCTGGATTTGGGCTTTGAGAAGTTCGCCTATTATGACTTCGATGTCACCAACGCGGCTCCCATGTTTTCCAAGATCAATGTAGATTGGTACCATAGCCGTGGGGCTACCCCCAGCGCAGTACATTTTATCTTGAAGGATCACCTTCCTCCCTTGCTGGTTCCTCACAGCGATATTTATTACCAATCTACTCCTGAAATGATGGCTTGCGGGCTGGGCGCAGAAGTCCCCTTGATTTGTTTGGCAGACCAGAAATATACAGAGGATGGTCGCTGGGATTTGCGGAACAAGGCACACCCTCTGTACTTGCAGAAGAGTCCGTTAACTGCTCGTTCTTGGACTATCGGTACCAATAACGGTTTGGATACGGCAATGACGGCCTATTTCTTGAATCATATCCTCCAACCTTGTATCGAAGACCTGGCCCTTCCTGCGCCTCCTACCTGCAAGGCAGATGAAATCGGAGGAGATCCGACGACATGAAACAGGTCAATTATCAAGTCTGGAACCAGGCCAGAAACCAAGTCGGAAACCAAATCAGAGAACAGGTTGAGACCCAGGTCTGGGTACAATTCTGGCACCAGGCAGAAGACTTGATTGCAAACCGGATCGAAAACCTGATTGCGAACCTAGTTTCGCATCACCTCGGAGATAACCGACAACATGAGATCAGTTAAGACAATTAGTGCCCAGATAGCTGGTTTGTTAGGGAGGCCATGAATCTAGTGCTATCCTTCTCCGAAAGAAAAGCTGCTCTCATCCAAAAACTGGATGGGGAGCACGCTGTCCGAGTAGAGAGAATCCAGAAGCATACCGCAGCTAACTGCGCTGCAGATGACCATATCCTGGAAGGATTCGCTACCGGAGGTAGCGACGGACACTATGTCTCGCGATGTCTTCTCTGTGACTATCGAGATGAAGGGTGGAATTGAGCCAGCATGGCCCGTCCTTCTCCGGTAAAACAACTAACTGACCAACTGGCCTTGGGCCCAAAAAATTGGCCCAAGGCTGAACTACGTCCTGATGACTCCCGTGTGTGGCCTAAGATCCAAAAGATGATGTCGCGGCTCAAAATTCCTGTGACGCGCGCTGATGCTGATGGCTTCGTAGGCAATTACCAGTGGGACGGCAAAGCTATTATTGCCAGTCGTTGCGATAACCTACTTCACGACCTGGCCCATTATCAATGCGCTCATCCGATCCGAAGGTTCCTACCTGACTTCGGCTTAGGAACGGCACCTGATAGCTTTGAAAAGTCTACCCTGGTGGGTGTGACCCAAGAGGAAGCGGATTTTGAAGAAGCTTGTGCTTCTGTCCTAGGAATGTTGTGGGAGATCCATTTCGGGATGTCATTCCAATATACAGTCACTTACCACCGATGGGATCTCGATGCGGTGGCGGAACCTCAACTGGAGTTCTTGAAGAAACACAAGCTGATTTCGAGGGGAAAGCCCTGCCGGAATTTGAGGAAATCATGAAACTCACCTTCTACGCTGGCGGCCTACAGAAAGAAATAGAAGTCTTGTCGGTCGTCATCACCGGAGAAGTGATGCACTACGAAGAAGTTCCAAAGAACCCAGATTATGGGTCTATTCATGAGGCTATCTTGAGAAGTGATACTAACATGTGGGAGACAGATGACGGTCTCTTTGAATCCTTTTCGGTCCTCATCTAATGACTAAAAAGCGAGCCAGACATCAACACATCTTTGATAAGAAAACCTATCTATGTGCTTGCGGTCGAAACTACGACGATTACATGAAGTGGATCCGGTCGCACGGAACACACGCTAATGCGCGTTGGGGGCCATGATGCAAAAGACATTTCAATTCCCAGACTCGGGCACAGCCATGGTCTTCTCCTACTATGCTCTGGAAAAGGATGGAGTAACGGCTACTTCATCGGTCGAAGGTGATGCCTGTTCTATTACTGTCATCTTCTCTGCAGAAGCCTCCATCAAAGAGATACGTGCCGTGACGGGACTAGCGTCTTTCAACCATGGCAAGGTTCGTCGGGGCTTGGCAGGAGCAAACTAATATGGATCTGATCGAGGAAGTTACAACTTTCGAGCGGGAATGGAACTTTCAACTGCCAGAGGACTTCAAAAATCATATTTCCAAATACGGTTTAGACCCGAATCTGCTGCCTATCCGGTGGTGGTTTGATGGATTCCCCTACGATGCTCCCTGGGACAAGGTTCCTGGCTGGAGGCAGGAAGAACCTATTTCCAAGGACTTTCTCTCAGAACCATGCCCTATCACACTCGAAGCTGATCTGACGCAACCTAAACACGAGGATTATGCTCACATCGACCGAGCGCCACGACCCGGAGAAAATCCATCCCAAACAGATATTAGGGTCTTGCAAGAAGTCTCTCGCGGCTGGATCCAGAAACTCCCTCCGCACAAGATTGATCCCTACCAAGGAACTATCTGCATTGCTTATCATGGCTGCACCTATTATGATTTGCTAATTGTCACTGGCCCGGCGCGAGGTAGAATACTTAATATGGACGCCAACTACGGGCCTCCATTTTGGGATAAATCTGCTTCATTTGAAGCATACCTAGAATCACTTAGAAACATGCGGAAGCCGGTGCTTCCTTATGCAGCGAGGAAGTAAATCGTGAAGTTCTGGTCCATGTGCGTCAATTGCGAGGCCAACCGTGAGGGCCATCACAAGGACGAGCATTGCGGCTACCCGATCGAGCACCAGATTGGCCCGTTCCCAAAGTTCGACAATGACCCGGCTAGACGTTCACAGCTTGTCGAATGCGATGGTGGAGCAGAATGCGTCTGCCTCGCAAGGAGTTCTTCATGAAGTTCTGGTGTCGAATTAAGAATTGGTGGAAACCCACACTGTTAGAATCGGGTGTGCGGGCCACACCAGTTTTTCGGCTCTGGGAATCACTCAATCTGCAAAAGATGCGAGGACTAACTGGTTGCACAGAGAAAGCATACCAGCGGCTAGATTTATCTAGCTTAGACCCCGCGTCTTTAGATGAACTATCTCGCTTCGTCCGAGATGTCGAAATTAAGGTGCTGAGTTTGCAACACCAGGTAACACGCCTTCAAACCAAGCTAGATGCCCAGATTACATCGCCGGAGCCCGCCTTATGAAACTCATCAAACGCACTGATCCCCGCAACTTAAATCCGGAAGATTGCTGTTTTATCTTTCCGGTCCGAGGAAGGCCTTTCTTCCGCATCTATCATCGCGAGACCGCGAGCGGCCAACGAATTTCGGTGGCCGGTGCCTTCACCGACTACGATATTGCAGGAGAAGTCACTCCCTTTGTCAAATTGATCTCTGATGATGTGGAATTGAAGGAATACCGACAAGACAATGGAGGGATCCATTACCTGATGGATTTTCCGGAGTGTGCTTTGTCTGGCGAAGCAGAACCGCTGGGGCCTGGGGAGGTGTGGCATGCTGACCACTGAACAGACGGGTAATGTTCTTCTCAACCTAGAGAACATCTGGCACATACTTTGCCGGGCGCAGGCAGAACGAACCGATGTCCAGCAATCCCTTCTCAAAAATTTGAAGCCCGCAGACCCGTCGTCGGTGGTGGCACTCAATGAGGCTTCCTTTGCGCTCACGAACAAGGTTGGAGAACAGATCCGACAGGGAATCGAACAGCTTCTTTTGCTCAGGAGCGCCATCATCGAGAAAAATCAGTGACACACAAAAAACTGCATTACGTCGGAGATCAAATCGAATATAAGGCTGGATGGGATCGATCTAATTTGATTCTCCTTCATATCCAAAATCTATATCTGGAATATTTAGATAATTTTGAATGTGAGACACGAGGCAAAGCTATCTCCGATCGAGTTTTGGAGCAAATTAGGGAATCTGTGTGGCAGCAAACTGGGATTCCAATATGGGATCAAATCGGACTGGTATGTGCTGATGAGAGCATTCGGTGGGAATCTGAATGATGGGCCGTAAAAAGAGAACTCCTGAAAAGTACTGGTTTTACATCTTTGATACACCCAACAACTTTGATAAGTACTCCATGTTAGAAAGAGAAGCCCAGCTAATTTCCAGTTATACCGTGGTCAAACTGGATATCAACAGCACCGAAGCTTTCTACAAAAAGATAGCCTATCACTGCCAATCTGGTGGTGGGTTGTGCGCCTTAGTCGATGTCAATGGCGGCTTAATTGTTCGACTTCCGCCACCAACCAGCTTTTTCCATTTGAGGGAGATGTTGATGTCTCTTGGCTACCGAACATGCGCCCAAGATATCCGCTGGATCACTGAAGCAGCCACCTAATCAAAAACTGCCGCTGCCACTCTAATTCCTGTCGCTGATACACTTCTGAACCATTTCCAGCAGCACGTCGGCAATATTCTGACACCCAAACCGCGTCTAATTGTGTTTTATATTGTTCCACTGCCATCCGTCCAATATGGAAAGCAGCCCATCTAATATCTGATTCTGGTCCTGTCAAAGTTAGATCTCGTAGCACTACCAACAAATCTTGAACGTTATTTTTAAGTTCTTGCGTGCATTCTTGGGTAGCCTTATAGGCTTGATATCGCGTGAAAAACTCGCCATGACCCGTATATCGCAAAGAATAGGCTGTTTCTTCCAAATGTTTTCGATAAGATACCACCCAACGTTCTCCTAACTCTAACAAATTTTCAATGAGTTCAACTCGAAAAGGTAATGGCGGTGATTGGCCGTGTGCTATTCGGGCTGCGTCGTTCAAAGAATGTCGAACAAAAGCTACGGCAATAGAAATCAAATCTTCGTTATTATAGATCCCACCTAACACACCATCTACATCATTGAAACCAAGGGAGCCAGCGTCATAATTGCAATAAACATTGGTGGGTGGTGCTGGTGAGAATAATAATAGAGCAGTAGGATCTCCCAAGGCGGCTGCTTGCTTAACATAGTATGGATTCAAACCAGCCCTAATGCGCATGGATAACAGTTTGGAAGCGGCATCGGGATCCCCGGTGCTAGCGAGTCGCTGTAATCTGCTTAGTTCATAATCCATGTGCTTCTATTCTAGCAAATCGTAACACAGGAGCAATCGGTTAGGTCCGGCTAGTAGAAATAATGATTCCTGAACAGCAGTAGCCACCGCCGTACATTCTCTGCATTCAACTCTAGTCGATGCGGCACCACCATAAACAAGATGTGCTTTTTCAATTCATAATCCAAATCTAATTTGTTCCAATCAATTAGCTTTGGAAAAGACTGGTGAGAAAAGGCCAAAATTGAATTCCCACTTCGAATAGGTCTCTCCTGCGTGACTGCAGCAATACCAGAGCTATACTCATTCCGATAGGCTACATATTTACGAATATCGCCATCTAAACTGGCACTTACAAAGTGCTCAATTCGAATACGCCCATCTTCGTCTAACGTTTGGAATGCCCTAGAAACCTGGATCTCCAGGCCATCGGTATCCTTGTAAAATTCCTCGGGGCTAACTGCATGTCCTCGCCGGCCATCATAATTCTCGTGGTCCCTTAGATATTGCCAATTGGCTTGGTAACTATGCACTTGGTTATCGTAGGCTTGAACCAAGACATAACTGAAATCTAGGAACCAACCGGCGGCGAGATCATATGCTCTTTGTTGAGCATATTCTTTGGAATAATAAGCAGAAACGATACCGGACGCTTCGTAGGGTGCTCCGCCCGGTGCTCGATAAAGAAAGGGATGTTGTATCAAGGGATTTCCATCAGAAATATGCTTTAGAGTTGCAGCTAAAAGCCTGTCTAAATCAAAAAGAGTGGTGTGGCCGTGATAATTTTTTTGCCGTTCATGTGGATTGAACAAAGCTAATAAGCGCGTAAAACAAATATGCAACAAATTGGCTTGTCCGTCGAGCCTTTCATCATAGACTGCCAAACGTACAGCATCCTCCTCAGCACCAGTAGCCCTAAAAACTCTTTCAAGAGCTCGACGTTCTTGATCAGACATACATAGATTATAACAAACTCCCGGCACTCCAATCTTGTCAACCGTCCCTGCGTGTGCTAGAATCCCAATTCGCCAGTGGGAGAAAAAATAAATGGCCGAAATCATCAAGCCGCCACCCGATGGCGATTGGACTCACGAATTTGTCTGCCAGGCCACAGGATGCGGCGCTACTATTCGAGCACACACTGCAGATGTTCACGTTGGCTCCTTTGACGGTAATGCCTGGGAGAATGGAGTACGCCGTTTCTATGTGACCTGTCCGGTGTGTGGCACTAATGATTTCATCAAAGATCCGCCGCCCTTGGCTATACGGGCAGCTTATGCTAAGGATGGGAGTCGTTTTGATTAGTCGGACAAGGCAAATCAAAGAAGCGGCTTGGAATAGCATCATAGTCAGAGATCATGTTTCCCAAAAGATATTTCTGCAGATGCTGGGAATCAAAAGAATGATTCTGGACGAGGTTAGGGCTCCATTACTAACATTGTTCGCACGCAACGACAATGCACACAAATACGTTGAAATTAAATAGTCATAGGAAATAAAATGCGCCCAGTCACACATTTCATTGAACAGATAACCAACCGAGTCACTGGACAACGACATGCGGCCTACGAGCGCCTGGGATGGGTCTGGCCTTCGCCTTCTACCGAGAAGAATCTTTTAGTCCATATGGACTTTAGAGAGCAAATGGCGACGATTGCAACGCAGATTTATAACGAAATTATCATCGATAGTGGGCCATAAAATGCGACAAATCACACGCTTAATTGAACAACCAGCGACCAATGCGCACTGGCAAGAAGCAGCTAAACTACGCCAAGTTGTTTGCGAACGTCTGGGATGGGATTCACGAGGTGTTCGGAGTCACTTGGATCTAAGTGAACAGATGGAAATGATACTGATGGCGATTTGGAGTAGTGGTGGGGTTTCTGGCGGGATGAGATTCTAAGTCTAAGTAACAAAGTGGTAAGACCCTAAGTGACAAAGATCAAAGTTCGACGCTTCAAAAGTTTCTAAGTGACAAAGATCAAAGTTCGACGCTTCAAAAGTTTCTAAGTGACAAAGATCAAAGTTCTAAGTTCGACGCTTCAAAAGTTTCTAAGTGACAAAGATCAAAGTTCTAAGTTCGACGCTTCAAAAGTTTCTAAGTGACAAAGATCAAAGTTCTAAGTTCGA
>Ga0315277_10002100_pt1 | contig 28075 bp, 19 predicted proteins | sample YL17G05_15_MG_FD_203695 | JGI IMG/M metagenome (GOLD analysis project Ga0315277, IMG submission 203695) | Sediment microbial communities from Yellowstone Lake, YNP, Wyoming, USA - YL17G05_15 | ecosystem: Environmental > Aquatic > Freshwater > Lake > Sediment | place: USA: Wyoming | collected... | reverse complement strand
TGATGATTGAAGAACTGGCCTGTAGCCCCTGGCCCCCTCACCCCGTCACCCCGTCACCCCCTCACCAACTCACGATCCACAGGAGCCTGGCGATGAAACATCGCATTGCAGTTCGATGGCCGTGGGCCGCGGCATTGATACTGGCCGTGGCGGGCCCGGCCGGGGCCCAGGAAGACGCCGCCGCACCCAGAGGGTACCCGACCCGGCAGATCCTGGCTGAAAGCGGCGTGAAGGGCGGGCTGGTCGTCCACGTGGGCTGCGGCGACCACCCAGGGGGTACCCGGCTGACCGCGGCCCTGCGGGCACATGAAGGGTTCCTGGTGCACGGCCTGGCGAAGACGCCGCAGGAGGTGGACAAGGCCCGCTCGCAGGTGAAGCAGCTCGGGCTGTACGGCCCGGTCTCCGTCGATCGCTGGGACGGCCGGCATCTGCCGTACGCCGACAACCTGGTCAACCTGGTGGTTGCGACGGAAGGCGCGGCCTTGGACATGGGCGAGGTCCAGCGGGTGTTGGCGCCGCAGGGCGTGGCTATGATCTTGCGTACCGAACCTTCGGGCGGTGCCGGCCATTGGGCGAAGACGGTCAAGCCCCGCCCGGCGGAGATCGACGAGTGGACGCACTACCTGCACGACGCCGACGGCAACCCGGTCGCCCACGACAAGCTTGTCGGCCCGCCGCGGCGGTTGCAGTGGGTCGGCAGCCCGCGCTGGGCCCGCCACCACGACCACATGGCGAGCATGACGTCGCTGGTTTCCACGGGCGGGCGGCTGTTCTACATCTTCGACGAAGGTCCGACCGCCTCGATCCAGTTGCCGCCGAGTTGGCGCCTGATTGCCCGCGACGCCTTCAACGGCACGATCCTCTGGAAGCGAGACATCGACTCCTGGAACACCACGCAGTGGCCGCTGAAGAGTGGGCCGGCCCATCTGACCCGCCGGCTGGTTGCCGTGGGCGATCGGGTCTACGTCACGCTGGGGCTGGAGGCGCCCGTGACCGCCTTGGACGCCGCCACCGGCCAGACGCTGCTGACTTATGAGAACAGCGATCGGGCGCGGGAGATCCTTGTCTCCGGCGACGTACTGTTGGCCCTGGTCGACCGGCAGCCTTCGAAGCTGCCCGATTGGCGCCGCCGCGACAGCTACGTCTGGGACAACTCGCGGCGGGCCAACGCCGATTGGGCGTGGACCGGAGGCACGGGGCGGATCGCCGCCTACGACGCCCGCTCCGGCCGCGCGCTCTGGCAAGCGGACGCACCCGTGGCGCCGTGCTCGCTGGCCGCGGACGGCAGTCGTGTGATCTTCTACGACGGCCAGAAGATCGTGTGCCTTAGCCAGGCCGAAGGAAAGCCGCTTTGGGAAAGCCAACCGATCGCGGCCACTGTTCCTGTGCCTACCAGCACCGGTCCCCGCACGCTGCTGTACCGCGACGTCGTTCTGCTGGCCGGCAACAACGGCCTGATGACGGCAGTCTCCGCGGCCGACGGCCGAAAGCTCTGGGAAGGAAAGCAGTATCCCTCCGGGCACCAGTCGCTGCGGGACCTGATGGTCGCTGGCGGCCTGGTGTGGTCGGCGCCGATTGCGGGCGGGGGCGACTCGGGCGTGTTCACGGGCCGTGATCCGCTCACCGGCGAGGTGAAAACCGAGTTCCCACCGGACGTCAAGACCTACTGGTTCCACCACCGCTGCTACCCCAGCAAGGCGACGGACCGCTACCTGCTGACCTCGCGGACGGGCATCGAGTTCGTCGATCCCCAGGCCGAGCACTGGGAGATCCACCATTGGGTCCGCGGCGGGTGCATCTACGGCGTGCTGCCCTGCAACGGGATGGTCTATGCGCCGATGCACTCCTGCGGGTGCTACCTGGAATCCAAGCTCAACGGGTTCAACGCGCTGGCACCAGGGCCGGTTCCTCAACCGAAGCCCGAAGACTTGGCGGACGAGACGCGGCTGGAGCGCGGCCCGGCATTCGGCCACCAGGTCGACGCTGGCCCCTCGCCCCTCGTCTCTGGTCCCTCGCCCCTGGCCCCTCGCGCCTCGGACTGGCCCACGTATCGGCACGACGCCGCCCGCAGCGGCACTACGCCCGCCAAGGTGCCCCTCGAGCTCAAGCAGGCGTGGAAAACGAAGCTGGGCGGACGGCTCACCGCGCCGGTCGTTGCCGGCGGGCGGGTGTTCGTCGTTTCGATCGACGTACACACCCTCTACGCGCTCGACGCACCAAGCGGCCGGCCCCTGTGGACCTTCACCGCCGGCGGCCGCGTCGACTCGCCGCCCACCGTGTACCGGGGCCTGGTGCTGTTCGGATCGGCCGACGGCCACGTCTACGCCCTGCGTGCCGCCGACGGCCGGCTCGCCTGGCGGTTTCGCGCCGCGCCCATGGACCGGCGGATAGTCGCGTTCGAGCAGATCGAGTCGGCCTGGCCCGTGCACGGTAGCGTGCTGGTGCATGACGGCGTGCTCTACTGTACGGCCGGCCGGTCGATGTTCCTCGACGGCGGGATCCGCTTCTTGAAGCTCGATCCGCTGACCGGGCAGAAGCTCGGCGAGGTCGTCTGGGACGACCGCGATCCGCAGTCGGGCGAGAACCTGCAAACCTACGTCAAGGGGCTGAACATGCCCGTGGCACTCTCCGACGTGCTCTCGTGCGACGGCCGGCACCTCTACATGCGCTCGCAGCGCATCGACTTCGAGGGCCGGCGGCTGGAAATCCCCGTCGCACCGGTCGACCAACAGTACGCCGAGGATTCGCACCTGTTCTGCCAGATCGGGCTGTTGGACGATTCGTGGTTCCACCGTTCGTACTGGACCTACGGACGGCGCGTCAGCGGCGGCTACGGGGGGTGGCCCATAGCCGGGCGCTACGTGCCCGCCGGACGAATCCTGGTGTTCGACCAGGACCGCGTGTACGGCTACGGGCGAAAGCCTGAGTACTATGTGAACGGGTCGGTGCTGGAGTACCACCTGTTCGCCGCCGACAAGCAGGTTACAGCCGCAGCCGCCCAACAGGTCCGCACTGCCGACGCCCGGATCAATGCCCGGTCGGACAAGAGCGCCGCGAACTCCTCCGACTGGAAGGTCCGCCGCGGCCTCCCGGTCGAGGATCTTACGGCGACCCGTTACCAGTGGCGGCTGGATCAGCCCGCCTTGCAGGTCCGAGCCATGGTGGCTGTGGCCGAGGGGCTACTGGTCGCCGGGCACCCCGACCTGATCGACGAGCGGCTGGCCTTCCGGCTTCCCGACGATCCGCAAGTGCAGAAGCAGCTCAGGCAACAGGCCGAGGCCCTCGATGGTCGCCAGGGCGGACTCCTCTGGGCGGTTTCCAAGACCGACGGCCGGCCGCTGGCCCGCTATCGCCTGGATTCTCCCCCGGTCTTCGACGGGCTGGCCGCCACGGAGGGCCGGCTGTTCGTCTCGGCACTGGACGGGTCGGTGCTCTGCCTGGCCGGCGACGGTCCCGTCGGGCTGCGGCGAGAGGAGCCGGGCGAGCCGGTCCACGTCATCTCTGACGAACCCGAGGAACCCGACTATCTCAAGCCGCCGGACATCGACAAGAGCGCCGACTTCCAGCGGGTCGTCCGCTGCCGGGTCGTCGCGTCGGATCTCGGTTACCGGATCAGGCCGAACGCAGCGAAGCAGACGTGCTTCGCACTGAAGAAGCTGGATACGCCGCTCGGCGGCAGCGTCACGCTCACTTCCACGCTACAGGTGCCCAGCGCCGAGGGCTTCCTGGTCAACGGCTTCCTCGTCTTCGGTGACGGCCCAACCGAGAATCGACTCGTGAAGTGCGGCGCCCGCTTCCGGCCCCAGAAGGCGCTGATCATCCAGGGAAACCTCGGCAAGGACGGCCAATCCAAGGGCGCCGACGTGAAGGTGGCAATCGGAAAACCGGTGGAGCTGCGCGTCCAGGTTGAACTCCGAGAGCAGAAGGTGACATTCACGGCCGCCGGCACGACGGTCGAAGCCAAGCTAACCGCACCGCTGAAGTCGGTCACCCACGTCGGCTACTGTACCGACGGTGCCGTGGCCGAATTCAGCCCGCTGAAGATCAGTCCTTGACACCCTAACGTCAGCATCAAGGAGCTTTCCATGTTCGATCGTCATGCATCACGTCGATTCGTCGCCCTGTGGGTCATTCTCACCTGCACGGCGGCAAGCGTTGCGACGGGCGCCGACGAGCTGGTGGCGCCCGGGGCAAAAGTGGAGCTACTGGCCGGCGGTTTCGCCTTCACCGAAGGACCGGCCTGCGACGCGGAGGGAAACGTCTATTTCTCCGACATCCCCAACAACCGCATCCACAAGTGGTCGCTCGATGGAAAGCTGACCACCTTCCGCGAGCAGAGCGGCGGCGCGAATGGGCTGTACTTCGACCGCCACGGAAACCTCCTGGCCTGCGAAGGCGATAGCCGCCGCGTGACGTCCATCTCGCCGCAGGGCAAAGTCACCGTCCTGGCCGACGGCTTCCAGGGCAAAAAGCTCAACAGCCCGAACGACCTCTGGGTTACGCCCAAGGGCGGCGTGTACTTCACCGATCCTCGTTACGGCAGCAAAGCAGGACTGGAGCAGGACGGCTTCCACGTCTACTACCTGCCCCCGGATCGGAAGCAGTTGGTCCGCGTGTTGGACAACCTGGTCATGCCGAACGGGATCGTGGGCACGGCGGACCGCCCAGGGGGCACCCGGCTGCTGTACGTGGCCGACCCAGGTGACAACAAGACCTACGTCTACCGCATCCAACCGGACGGCTCGTTGGCCGACCGCAAGCTGGCCGCGCCCGCAGGCTCGGACGGCATGACGCTGGACGAGCAGGGAAACCTGTACCTGACGGGCGGCGGGGTGCAGGTCTACGGCACCGACGGAAAGAAGATCACGACCATCAAGGTCCCCGAACCTCCGGCCAACGTCTGTTTCGGCGGCAAGGACCGGCGGACGCTCTTCATCACCGCGCGGAAGGGCCTGTACGCCATCCGCATGAACGTCCGTGGGCAGTAGTGTTTGCCGTGGTTAAGCGCATCGCGAAAGCGGAGCAGAAGCAGTGAGCAGCAGCCGTCGCGGTTTTCTCAAGGCCGTTGCCGTCGCGGGGATGGCATCGGGTGACCTTCTTGCGCGGCAGTCCGCTGCGTGTGCCGCAGGCGGAAGTCCCGCTGCCCGTCAGACTACTCCAAGAGAGGGAACCATGCGAACGATCGTCAGCGAAGGGTTGGGGCGGATCGTAATCCTGAGTTTCGACCGAGGGGAGAGGCTCCGCGAGGCAATTCGCGACAAGCTCCGGGAGCTGGGCATCAAGGACGCGGTCTTATTGAGCGCGATCGGCACCTTCGAGAAGGCCCGTTTCCACCGGATCAAGCACACCAAGCCAGTGCCGGAAGATGAAATCTTCGAGATCGACGGCCCCATGGAGCTGGCGGCCGTGGACGGGATCGTGGCCGACGGGGAACCGCACTTTCACATGGTTTTCCAGGACCTCCAGCGCGCGTACGCCGCCCACTTGGAAGACGGCTCGATCGTCTGTTACCTGGCCGAAATTGTGCTGGCCGAGCTCAAAGGGGTGCAACTGACCCGCATTCCCGACGCCCACGGCGTTCCGCTCCTGCACCAGAAAGGCGACCGGACCCGGGCTGCGAACGAGAAGGGACGCCAAGGGTGACGGGGTGAGGGGGTGAGGGGGTGAGACGCCGGGTGCCGTGCTTCCCTAGCGAGTGAGGCGAAAGGGCAGGCATGCCCACGATCAGCGTGGGCATGGTACCTGACGAATCGCGACGGCTATGATGTCCACGACCAAAAGACCTTGCATGATTCCCGGAAGTCAGTAACTCGCAGAGGAAACAGTGGCACCGGCGTCTCGCCGGTGTCGTTCGGCCGCTATCTGCCCCGTTGGCTTCCACCGGCGAGACGCCGGTGCCACTTACCTCCTGGAATCGTGCAAGTCCATTTAGCGTGGGCATGGGACCCAGCAGCCCTCTCAGTCCAACCTTGCTTGACGCGGCACTACGGAGGTGAAGGTGCAGGCAGGGGGATCGGCAGGCATTTGGCGTGGTTGGCTTCGCCCACCCACGCGGCGTCGCCATACAGACCCACGCCGCCGAGGTCCAAAGGCTGGAAACCGAGTTTCAGCGCGGGTGACTCGGGCTTGAGGCGGAAATCGCGCTCTTGGGCATTGGTGAACTGCGGGTCGGCCACCAGCGAGCGGCGATCCAAGCCCAGCGACTGCCAGTCGGCGAAGCTGCGGCCGCAAAAGTGCAGCCGGTCGGCGCCGCCCGTGTGCCAGTAAAGGTTCTCGTCCCAGTCGCCCAGCGGCTCGCTGGCGGCCAGCCGCTCCTTGAGCGAGCGCTCGCCGTGCGGAATCAGCAGCTCGCCCTGCGTCAGATACACGACGTTGCGTCGGAAGGTGCTGGGTCGCTTCTCCGAGTAGGGCCAGAGGGCATGGGTGGCGGAGGTGGCGAAGACGTTGTTCCGGATCACGTGCTCGTGGCCCCCGTTGTTGAACATCAGCCCGCCGCTTTGCGTGTTGAACACCAGGTTGTTCTCCACCAGGTAGTTGCCGCAGGTCGCATCGAGGTAAATGCCCCAGCCGAACGGCGGATTCGCGTAGGGCCAGATGTCGTGGAAGACGTTGTTGCGGATGACGCTGCCGGGCGAGACGCCCAGACAGTAGATCAATCCGGCATCGCTGAGCACGCCGTGCACGAGGTGGTGCACGTGGTTCAGCTCGATCACGTTGTGGTGCGTGCGGTTCTCGGCGTCGTTCCAGTTCCAGCCGATGCTGATCCCAGAGTAGAGCAGGTCGTGAATATCGTTATGCGAGATGCGGTTGGCGCTGCTCTGGGCCACCCAGACGCCCACACCCGCCGGGTAGACGCGGCCGCCGTCGAAGATGTGGTTGTTATCGACCAGGATCCGGCTCGATTCGGCGGCGTCGGTCTGGGCCATGTTGGCCTCGCCCACGCGGATGCCGCCCGCCCCCAAATCGAACAGCCGGTTGCGCTGGATGCAGCAGTCCTTGCACCCGCGCCGGAACCAGACTCCGTAGGTGCCCACGTGTGCCACCTCGCAGCCTTGCAGCGTGCAGTGCCGCGCGCCGTCGGCCATCACTGCGGCCGGCACCTCGACCGCCGCCTGCGTGCTGCTGTTGCCTTGCGGCGAAAGCTGCCAATCGGCGTGGTGCAACGCCAGGCCTCGCAGCGTGACGTACTCCACGGAACGGCCTTCGTCGGCGTTGCCCGCAAAACGCACCAGCTCTGCCAGCAGCGGCACCACCACCTCCGTTTCGCCCAGCTTCTCGCCGGGCATCGGCCAGTAGCTCAACGTGCCCGTCTCGCGGTTGAGATACCACTCGCCCGGCTGATCGAGCAGCTCCACGGCGTTCTCGACGTAGTAGCGTTGGGCCTTCTCCCAGTAGCCCAGACACCACCATTCCTTCAGCGGCGCGGCGAACTCGACGACGTTCGAGGTCGCGTCGACCGACTTCAGCGGGTGAATGGAGGTCTCCCAGGAGTGCATCAGGACGAGATTCACGTCGCCCAGCCTCGCCCAGGGCTTCAAATCGCCGGGCGAAAAAGCGAACTTGTCGCGGGCGATCGCCTTTCCCTGGGCATCGGGCGGGCCGGGCAGCAGCTCGGCGATGCGATGGTAACCGACATTCGGCGACCGCGCCCGCCCGCGCCGCTGGCCGTTGACGAACAACTGCCGGAAGTACCAGCGTCCCTGCTCGACCTCGGGTATGACTGCCTCCCACAGCGGCCCGTTCTGCCTAAAGCCGCCGATGACTCGACCGCCGCTCAAAACGGGCCGCTCATTAAGATACGCCTCGAACACGACCGGGGCCTCTGCGGTCCCCGAGTCCACCGGCTCGAGGACCAGCGGCGCCTCCAGACGGTACACGCCGCCGCGGACCCGCACGGTCACCGGCCCCAGCGTTTTTCCGGCCGCCACCCGCGCATGCCGGATCGCGTCGCGTGCGCCGACCAGCGACGCCAGGGGGCCGTCGGTGCCCTCTGCATTCGGCTCGGGCAGCCGGCCGGACCAACGATCACTACCGTTGCCGGCGACGTAGAACTCCGCCGCACCGCAGTGGGCGATGAAAAAGCAGGTGGCACCGGCGGCCAAGAGGCAGACCAACAGGTGCGATCGTAGCGATACGGTGGGTTTCATGGGGTCGCTCCACGAGGTCAAGGTGAGAGGCTGAGAGGCTATCCGAAAAGCCCGTTGTATCGGTCCCCTCTCCCTCTGGGAGAGGGTTAGGGTGAGGGCGGTTCAGCGGCGAGACGACTTCCTCGGCTGTGTAGTCTCGCCATGCCCTCACCCCCTGCCCCTCTCCCAAAGGGAGAAGGGAGCTTTTCGGATAGCCTCTGAGTGCGTTGTCAGGGCCGTACTTGCCGAGACGACTACTGATGCCAGGGGCCCTCATAGAAGCCACGGTAACTCTGGCCGGCCCAGGCCGACGAGGAGGGCTGCCCTTCCTGGCCAAGCACGTCGACGGCCACCACGACGTACCTCGCATGGCCTGCATCAGGGATGGTAAAATCGAGTCCTCTTACCAGATCCGGCGTCAACCGGGTCACGGTCCGGCTGTCTACGCGGTAGACACGGTAGCCAGGAATAGGATACTCTCGGCTTGGCCTCCACCGCAGTTCGGCCGATTGCCCGTTCTCCCGCAACATCACGTGGGGCGGTTCGGCGGGAATGCTCAGCGCGTACGGCGAAGGGCCGCTCTCGACGCCCAGACGATTGACCGCCCGGACCGAGTACGCATACACGGCGTACTTGTAGTCGGCCGACTCCGGTCCCTTGTGACTGAGGTCCACCCGATCGTCCAGAAATTGGGCCCTCCGCAGCGGTTGTGGATTCAGCTTCTCAATGCCGGCGATGTCCTGTACACGGTCTACAACGGGCTCGGCATATTCTGGATCATTGTAACCCCAGGAGCCTTTCAGCGTCGTGCTGGTCCCGACCGTGGCCAGGCCGCGATAGACGTTGTAGCCCACCACGCCCTCTGCCGAACTGGCCGGCCAGCGGACCTGGATCTTGTTTGCCGCCAAGACGGAGACCACCGGCGCGCCAACGACCCGCGGCTGTGTGCGGACCTGGTTACTCGGCCGGCCCTCGCGATCGTCGGCACCGACCGCCCGGACCTGGTAATAGTAGACCTTGCCCGTCTCCAGGCCGCGGTCTTCGTAGATAGTCTCCTTCGTCGTGGCGAGCTTGATGAACTTGGCCTTCCAAGCGACCTCCGGCTCAGCACGATAGACGCGATACCCCTTGACGCCAGACGATCGGCTGGGTTCCCAGGTCAGACGTGCTGTCCCCGCTTCGGTGGCTACGTCAAGATTGGCCGGCCGGGTCGGGACGTCTTCCGGCGGGGCCTTGCGGTAGCGATAGGTCCAGATCTGCGCGTCACCCTGGGGGTTCACGCACTCCAGGATGAAGAGGTTTAGCGACCGATCGTAGCCCAGGTTTCGAGCCCGGCTGCCCGTGGGCCCCGGCTCGGTGGCCGGGTTCATCTTGGTCCACGTCCGCAAGGCAACGTCGAGGACCCACGTCTCCAGCCTTCCTCCCTCGTCGTCGAACCAGACCAGGCACAGACACACGTTGTTGGCCGAATCGAAGGCCATCTTGGGGATCGTCGAGTAGGTCTTACGCTTCTTGCCGGGCGGGCGGGGACTCAGATCGAGGGCCTCCCAACGATTGGTGTCGTAGCGGTAGATCCAGGTCTGCTCGTCGTCGGCGTATTGGCTGCCGAAGACGACCAGGCAGTCGTTTTTCGAGTCGTAGCAGATCCCCATGCCGTCGCGCGGGCTGGGCGGGTTCTCGGCCACGAGGCGTTCCAGCCGATTGCCGTAGGCATCGTAGACGAAGAGGTTGTTCATTCCGCCGGCCGCCCCCTGGCCGCCAAAGGAGATGGCCACCTCGTGATTCTCGTCGTAGGTGCCACCGGCGTCTAGCGACCCGAGGACCTCTCGGGAATACTTTTCCGGGTCCTTGTACGGCGGTGGTCGCATGTTGGTCCAGGTGTTGGCGGCCGGATCGTAGAGCCAGACGTGGGAACTCTTCAACTGCACCTTGCGGAACCACTGGAAGCCGTGGCCCAGCGAGGCCCCCGGGAAGCGGACAAACCGGCGATTGGCGACGTCAAAGACGTTGCTGCCGTCGATGCAGCACGCCCCCGGCGGCGACGTATTGGGAAACCTCTGCGCCCACTTGCCGGTGTCCAGGTCCCAGAGGAACAGATGGAAGCCCTGCGGGATGCCGTCGTGCCCGCCCCAGCGGATGAAGTCCCGCGCCCCAGGATCCCAGGCCCCGCTGCCTTCGTACAAGTACCTCGGTGCCGGCGCACCCTCGCGGGGGCTTTGCATAACCCAGACGTTTTCCGGATGGTCGGCCGCATCAGTTACGGCCGCCGAACAGACGCCGGCCACGGCCATGACCATAACCACACCTTGCACCCAGCGGATACCAAGGTTGTAGGCCATGCTTCCGTCTCCTCGTTCTTATTGTCGGGCTCCCCTCTCCCGCTGACGGGAAAGGGTGAACACCAGAGCTCCTTCTCCCGCTGACGGGAAAAGGTGACCACCAGAGCTCCCCTCTCCCGTGGCGGGAGAGGGGCAGGGGGTGAGGGCGCACAGGGCCGCGAGGACCGGAATGCCCGGAAACCCCCACTTCGTTCCTCTTGCTCGTCTTGGCGACAGCATCCCGCGGCCCTCCTTTTTCGCACGTCAGGATATCAGGCCCGCCCGCCCGGAGCAACCACGCACCCGGCACTGCCCGACCGCTTGTCCTTCAAGACAATGCCGGCCTTTGACTGCCGCTCCCGACGGTAGTATATTCCAGTGCCGGGTTGGTGGGAGAGGGCGAAGCCAATGGGGGGCCACCGGGCCATTGACCCGTGCGTCCTCGGGTGCTGGCGTCCCTCTTGCCCGGAGCGTATCATGGTGGCAGGCTATGTCGGCCACAGACGGTCCACTCAATCAGTTGCACAAGGAGACGAATGATGCGAAGCAGATGGTGGTTAATGACGGCAGCCGCGGCGGTCGTGACGGGCGTTCTTTGGGGGGCGCGGGCTTGGGGCGCCGATGGTCCCCAGCAGGCCGAGGTCGTCCCGCCCGATCAGATCGAGAAGGTCACTGCCGCCCTGCCCGAGAAGCCCTACGTCGAGCCGGCCCGGCCGCACAAGATGTTGGTGTTCACGCTCACCAAGGGCTTCCGGCACTCGTCGATTCCGCTGGCGGCCAAGACGATGGAGCTGATGGGCAAGAAGACCGGCGCGTTCACGACGGTCGTCTCCGACGACCTCGAGATGCTTCGACCCGAAAAGCTCGCCCAGTTCGACGTTTTTTGCTCGGACCAGAACACGGGCGATCTGACCGGCGACGAGCAACTCAAGCAGAGCCTGCTGGACTTCGTCAAGAACGGCAAGGGGTGGGTCGGCATCCATGCGGCCACCGACGTGGGCGGCTGGAAGTTCCCCGCGTACCATGAGATGATCGGCGGTGTGTTTGCGGGGCACCCCTTCCGCCGCATCTCGGTCAAGCTGGACGACCCGGGCAGCCCGCTCTGCGTGATGTTCGAGGACAGGGGATTCGAGATCAGCGACGAGATCTACACCTTCAAGGATCAGTACTCGCGCGAGAAGGTGCACGTGCTGTCGAGCATCGACTGGGAGAATGCGAACATCCAGGAGGGAGGCAACCGCGCCGACAACGACTACGCGCTGAGCTGGATTCGCGAGTACGGCAAAGGGCGGGTGTTCTACTGCGCGTTCGGACACGATGATCAGATCTGGTGGAATCCGGCCATCCTGCGACACTACCTGGCCGGCATTCAGTACGCCGCGGGCGATCTGAAGGCCGACGCCACGCCCAGCGCAAAGGTCAAGATCAAGCCGGTGCCCGGTCCCGACTTGCGCCAGCAGCCGAAAAAGTAGCCAGACGAGGATCGAGCCGGAACCCGCACGGGTGGCCCGGCTTGCCGAAACGCGGGTGCCGAAGGTACAAGAAACCGCGCGGCGACGCTGTGAACGTCGGCACCTGTCCGCGCCGGCTAGCGTTGTCCGTGTTTCTTGTCGCTTCGCGACCCAGGTACAAAGCTGGGCCACCCTGCGCAACCCGGAAACGGAATGGTTGACACCCAGTTTAGCAACCACTACAATCAACGGGGCTGAGGCACCACACTTGGGGCCTACGGACCTGGGACCGGATCCACGGGGGTGAGCCAGTCGATCCCGGCCACCGCACGAAGACGGTCCGCCCGCGGGCGTCTCATCCGGAAACCAGATAAGGCCTCGGAAAGCAGATATACACAGCTAGGCAACTTGGGACACGCACACAATGAAGGCGTCAGTGAATGCTATTGCCGCCGAGATTCGAAGCGAATTGCGCAGCGTTTTGCGTCAACGAGATGACCTACGCAAACCGCTTCAGCGCTTTGGGGAGGTGGAATCGCGACCGCACGATGTTCCGCGGTATTATGTCCTTTTCGACGAGAATCCAAGACTCGTTGTGTCGGGCTTGCGATTGGGCGGCTGTGAAGAAGTGAGTTTAGCGGATGAACGCATAATTGATCGGGTATTTGAATTCGCGAAAAGCGTTTGGCACTTAAAAGACCGGCTGAAGCTGTGGGTTCACGCACAGGGTCTTGGCTTCAAGGTAGAGGCCGAGGCAGAGAAATGCCATACACTGTTGGTTTGTGCCGATTTGGCCAATCGGAAGAAACACGGCACGAACAGGAACCGATCGAAGATTGATCCCCGCATAGAAACGGTCAAGTTCGATACTAGCCGCAGCGGCGGAATTGAACTCTACTACGACGGAGCCACGAAGCATCAAGAGCTACTGGTAACTGATCCCGCACCAATTCCGTACCGTGTGGATGTCGTTGCAGACGGCGGGACTAGAAACCTCGGCAATGCAGCGGATTTGATTGACCACGCCTTTTCAGAATGGTTACCGATGATCCAGAGATTGGGCATTCTCTCGTCGAGCGACGGGGAAAGTGAGTACCTACGTGAACAGTTGTTCCCAGCCAACGCACGATTCGCGTAAAGAAGTTAGTCCACCCGATCCGCCTGGAGGTCGGGCCGCAGGTCTCCTTTTCTTCGATAACCTGTTCCGCAACGCGGACCTTTACTCCGTTGGCCGGACGCGCGCGTGATTGTAGTGGTTATATAGCCAGATCGGTGGATCACCAATGAGCTTTTCCATCAAGTTGACAAATCTAGGAGTACAAATCCGTTACGGACACGACTCCGAAACGGCGCCCCAAAGATCACCAGACGCTGACCAGCAGAACCCCCGGGGGCACTACGTCTACGCTCACGTAGATCGCTTCGGCAAGGTTTTTTACGTTGGCAAAGGCGTGGGTAGGAGGGCGTGGTCCACGGACCGCCATCCGCTCTGGACTCGCTATGTCGACGGGGACCTCAACAACGAATACACTGTTGAGATCCTTGTGGATAATCTAACCAAGGATGAAGCCGAGCAAGCCGAGGCCGATTGGATCAGTCACTTTGGTTCGCAGCTAGTCAACTGGGTGAATGCGAGCCGAGAAACTGATTTCAAAGCCCTCGAACTCTTCCATCAGCGACGTAACGCCAACAGAGAATTGATGCAGCAGGCTCGGGAAACGGAGAAAACAAGTCTGGAGCAAGCAGCGGCAATGTACATCGACGCGATCGCCGCGATTCCATCCTACGCACTGATCAGGTACGAGCGAGGGCTGGTGGGCACCCTGATGGATGAAGAAGAGGAAGAAACTGGCCGTTTTGGTGAAATCGAGGCCCTCGATCGCCTATCCATGTGCCTGATCAAGCTCCGCAGAGCTCGTGAGGCTGCCGAACGGGCCGACAAGTACTTTGGTGCGTACAGAGGAGATTTGAATCGTGCGGCCGCCGAGCGGATTACGAAGCGCCTACGAAAGGCCCTTGCGAAGCTTTGCGACTCCTGACGAATCGAATTCGAGTTCGGGCCAGCAAGGGGGCGTGGGACGGAATGAGCAGGTCACTATGCCGCCAGAGCCTACCGAAAAGGTATCCAAGGAAAGCGCAAGGGGGGGATACTTACCTGTGTTTCAAGAGGATACCAGATGACTCTCCGCCTGTTTGTCCTTCCTATGGTTGACTCTTTGCAGCCGCTTTCTCGGCCTGCCACTGCTTCCAGATCTTCATCGACCGCTGAAGATGTTCCTGGGCGTCGCCGGGGATGCCGTAGCACATCAGCCCGATGGGGCCGCGGTAGCCGATCTCGCGGAGCGTGGCCAACAGCGCGCGGTTGTCGAAGTCGCCTTGGTCCAACGGCTGGATCAGCCCGTTGGTCCAGGTCTTGGTCCCCAGCTTCGCCCCGTTGATGGTCACGGCGAAGATCTTCGCCGCGTTCTCGCGGAGCACCGGCCGATAGTCCCTCGTTGCGTCGACCATCAGCCAGTGGCACAAGTTGAAGTTCGCCCCGACGCGCGGATGGTTCGTCTTGGTGACGACCTGCAGCGCGTGGATCAGGCTTTCCGTCCAGTCGCCCGTGTGATGATAGATGGAGATTCGCAACCCGGACTCGGCCGCCAGGTCGCCGAGCTGGCGGAGGATCTTGACCGCCGGCTCCTCGCCGCGCGGATCGCCCGGCGGGAAGCCGCGCAAGAGCACGCAGATCGTCACGGGCCGCCCTTTGAGCCGGCGGATCGCCGCGGGAAGGCGGGGATCGTAGGGCGGAACGCTCGGACCGAGGTTGATGGACGTGTAGAGCAGATAGACCTCCAGGGCGGCCTTGTCGAGCGTGCGGAGGTTCGTCTCGAGGCTTTCGTCGAGCCAGAGCGGATAGCCGACTCCGTCGAAGCCCAGCGAGCGGAGCATCTCGGCCTGCTGGGGAATCGTCCGCTGCTTCGCGTCGGAGATCTCCATGCAGAGTGCGTAGAGTTTCGGCGCCCGGGCCGCGGGGGCCCGCGGTGCCGGCGCCGACGTTTCGGCCGCTTGCCCGGTTCCGCGGAGTGCCAGGATCACCAGCCCCACGGTCGTCCAGGTTTTCCAGTGGAGACGTTGCATTACTATGGGCCTTTCTTGGCTCTTACGTCGTTGTCGGGCCTTCCAGGTGTGCCACGGCTGTGTCAGCCGTGCGCGAAAGGTTGTCACGGTAACTACTGCGATTCCCCGGGCACGGCTGATACAGGCGTGGCACAAAGCCGTCTCTGTCAGCATTCCTTGGTCAGTCCCGGTTGCGGGCACGGATAGACGCCGTCGGGCCCCTCGTGGATCGGCGCCGGGGTGTCGAAGGTCATCTGGTCGATGTCGGCGACGAACTGGAAGTTCGAGTTGAGCATCTGGTCCCAGGTGATGTAGGCGCCGGTGTGGACGGCCGCGCGGCCCATCAGGGCGGCCACCTCCGCCTCGCCGGCCCGCCGGGCCTCGTTGTGCGGCTTGTCCTGCCGGATCGCATCCAGGAGGACCTGCCATTCCGCGTGGTAGGGGTTGGGGTCGTCTTGGCCATACTCCCACAGGAGGTTCTCCTTGACCATGTTGTGACCCTTATAGATCCGCGGCTTCGGCTCGGCCAGGTTCGTCATGATCACGGCCGAGCCCTTGGAGCCGTGGGCGTAGTCGGCGTAGGTCTCCCAGCAGCCGCTCATGTGGCGGGAGAAGGCAAACAGCTTCGTGCCGTCGGCAAACGTGTATTCCACCGTGTAGTGGTCGAAGATGTTGCCGGCCTGCGAGTAGCAGCGGCCGCCCATCCCCTGGGCAGCGACCGGCCAGGCCCCCTTGGCCCAGCAGGCCACGTCGACGTTGTGGCAGTGCCAGTCGATAAAGAAGCCGGAGGAGACCCAGTTGAAGCTGTTCGGCTGCTGGAGCTGGAAGACCAGCTCGCTCAGGTTCTCCGGCCGGCGGGGGCAATAGACCGGCCCGTGCACGCGGTAGATCCGCAGGGTCTGCACCTCGCCGATGGCCCCGTCGTGGATCCGCTGGATCACCTCCTGCCGCGCCTTGGAGTGGCGCCACATGAAGCCGACGCCGACCTTGAGGTTCTTCTGCTGGGCGAGCTCGGCGGCCTTCAGCAGTCGGCGTACGGCGGGCGCGTCGACGCCGAACGACTTCTCCATGAAGACGTTCACGCCCTTGGCCACCGCGTACTCGAACTGCAGCGGACGGAAGGCCGCGTGCGTGGTCAAAAGCACGACGTCGCCGGGTCCGAGGCAGTCGATCGCCTTCTTGTAGGCGTCGAACCCCACGAACTGCCGCTCCGGCGGCACGTTGACCTTGTCTTTGAACTCCTCGGCAAGCGCCTTGAGGCTGCCCCGCAGGCGAGGCTCGAACAGGTCGCCCATGGCATAGAGCTTCACCGGGCCGCCGGTGGTCGAGAAGGCATCGGCCACGGCGCCGGTGCCGCGGCCTCCGCAGCCGACCAGGGCCAGCTTGATCGTCGAGTTCTCGGCCGCGTGGCAGCGGGGAACGACGACTCCCGCCAGCGCCGAGGCCGCGGCCACACGCCCCGAGAACTTCAGGAACTCCCGCCGGGACCTCGAACGAGCGGCACTCTTGGCATCGGATGTACTCATCGCGCACTCCTTCCACCAGGGGTATTCAATCAATCATCAATCATCAATCATCAATCATCAATGTTCCGGGGCGGTGGTCAACTCTTTCATGCCCGCCCGTAGCGTGGCCGCAATCTGCTTGCCCGTTTCCAGCCGCTTGCCGGTGATCTTTTCCCCCAGCACCTCTTCCTGGTCGGTCAGGCCGGCAAACAGGTACTCGCCGTTGCCGCCCGCCGACCAGCCGGTGAAGAGCGCACCCAGCATCCTCTCGGTGGCGTCCTTACGGGCGTTTCGGATCAAGGCCACGGCCCCCTCCGGGTTGTTCCACGTGGAAGGCAGCACGCGGAACCTCTTCTGCTGGAAGAACCGCACGGAGGGGTAATCGTCTCGGCGGCCGTAGTGCCAGTCGCAGATGATGACGTCCTTGGCGATCCGATCGATCGCGCGATGGGAGCCGGTCTGGCTGGCCTCCCACTTGCCGTAGGGAAAAACGGCCGCGTCCAGCAGGCGATCTCCCCAGATGAGCATTTCGACCTCCTTTTCTCTCGCGAGGTGCTGGTGCAGCTCGTTGACGACCTTGGCGAACAGCTCGCCGACGTCCTTGCCCTTGCAGCGGGGACACTTCTCGTCGCCGATCAGGAACACTTCGTCCATGCCCACGTGTAGCGCGTCGGCGTCAAAGGCGCCGATCAGCTCATCCAGCAAGTCGAAGACGATCTTGTTGACGTCCGGGTGCGACGGGCACCATTCCCGGCAGTAGATGCCCTTGTTGTCCGGCGGGATGTGGGGCGTCTCGTCGAATTCGGGGTGCTTCTTCAGCAGCGCCGCGGTGTTTGCGCTCCACGATTGATGCCCCAGGCAGTTGAACAAGGGGATCAGGCGGATGCCGTGCTGACGGCACAGATCGGTCAGCTCGCGGGCCTGGTCCTTGTCGATGCCGCGGCACTCCAGCTCGGGGTGGGACGTGTATTGGAACCCATAATCGACCTCCAGGATCAGCACGTTGATGCCCATGGGGGCGAGCACCTCGGTAATCAGCCGCTTGGTCAGGGGCAGCTTCTGCGGCTGCGGCCCGATCAGATGCAATGCTCGCCACGTCGGGTTCTGCTTCCGCCAGTTCTCGAGCCAGGCCCGGGCACCAACCGAAGGTTGGTCGGGAGGCGCAGCCATCAGGCTATTCGCGCAACCTAAGAGCAAAGCCAGGAAAACGGCCACCAGCCCTGCCGGCCATCTCACGCTTCTGTTCATCTTCGCCTCCGATCCTGTCTGGGGCCATCTCGGGGCCCATCCTTCTTGATCCATGTGTAGCCGTCCTTGCGACAAATGTCAATCCTCCCCAGGAAGAATACAAGGGCCTGCCGACAGTCGGCCTGCTGCCCGAAGGCGAGTCTCTGTTGTGCAGTCAGCCCGGGCTGTATAATGGCGGACCGCTTGCTCGCATGAGGTGTCGCTTCCCTGAGCATCGAGAATCCGGAGAGGGATCATTTATGCCGTGGGAAACTCGCTCGACGATTGTGGGCCGGAAGGCGACTGCCGCACTGGTGGCGGTGCTGCTGGCGGGCGCGGCAGTTGCCTTGGCCGAAGCACCTCAGCCGCCCCCGAAAGTGCCATCCGAATCGGCCGCGGGCCAACCGCTCCCGCGGGCCCGCGTGGGGGTCTACTACTTCGAGGGCTGGGCCGGCAGGCACAAGTTGGCCGATACCGCTGCCTGGGCCAAGAATGCGCCCACGCATCTGACAGAGCGGCTGCTCAAGGAGTTCGCGGACCGCGAGCCGATCTGGGGTTGGCGCGATGATTCGCTCCCGATCATGGAGCAGCAGATCGCTTGGGCGGCCGACGACGGCGTCGACTTCTTCTCCTTCTGCTGGTATTGGAGCAAGGACGAGAAGGCGATTCGCGAGGACCCGAAGCACACGGGCCTGGAGCTCTACCTGAAGGCAAAGAACAACGCCCGCCTGCGGTTCTGCCTGATGATCGCCAATCACGCAGGCTTCCTGTTGCAGGGGACGGAGGAGTGGAAGAAGGCCGCCGACTTGTGGATCCCGTACCTCAGACACAAGCAGTACGTCACGGTGGGCGGCAGGCCGCTGCTGATCATCTTCAATCCCGGCAACGGCGACCAGGCAGGATTCGAGTACCTGCAGCAGGCGGCCCGAAAGGCGGGCCTGCCGGGCGTGGCCGTCGCCGCCTGTGGAGAGGGCAGCGTGACGACGGGCTACACGCACCGCACCCGCTACAACGTCGTGCCCGGCTGGTTCAAGGGACCGGAGGCCCACCAGTACCAGGAGTTGTTCGAGGCCCACAAGGCCGAGTGGCGAGGCAGCCCGGATCAGCCGTGTATCCCGGCCCTGGCGGCCGGTTGGGACAGCCGGCCTTGGGAAGGCCCCGAGGGCTACAAACCGTGCTGGTACTATCCGGACCGTACCCCCGAGCAGTTCGCCTCTTTTGTCCGCCAGACCATCGCGTGGATGGAAAAGAACCCGGCGCAAACGACAGCGGAGAAACTGATGCTCATCTTCGCCTGGAATGAATACGGCGAGGGCGGCTGGCTGGCGCCTACCAAGGGCGACCCGGACGCCAAGTACCTCAAGGCCCTGCGGTCGGTGGTCAGGCCCGACGCAGTCGGCAAACCCCGGGCGGTGAGGCCTTGAACGTCGGTCGCAGAGTGGGCGCGACTGCCCGATTGCTGCGTCCAGTACGATTGTTTTCCGAGTGATCCGAGTGATTCTGAGAAAAAAGGGGACTACGCGATGAGAAAGACCGAGATCCCGGCGTTGCGGTTCCTCTGGGCCGCAACAATTCTGGTGGGCGCAGTGATGATGGCAGGCCGTACCCTTGCGGCCGGGACAGTCCAGCCGGAGGAGATGCAGCGAAAGGACCAGTGGCTGAAGGAGCGGCTGTTGGAGTTTAAGCGGCAGCCGTCGCCGCCTCAACCGGCGCCGCAGCCAGGCCTGATCGTGCTGGCCAACCACGATCCGGTCCAGCAGAACGCCCGGGGTGGCAAACCCATGAGGCTCGGCAAGGCGGAGTACACCCGGGGACTGTACTGCCATGCCGTGAGCAAGGTCGTCGTCTGCCTGCCGGCTGCCGCCAAGACGTTTACGGCGGTAGTGGGCGTGGACAGCAACGATCAGACCTCCGGCGGCCGGGGGAGCGTGGTCTTCTCGGTCACGGTCAAGGACAAGGTCGCCCTGAAAACGCCGCTCGTGCGCGAAGGGACGCCCGCCCAGCAGGTCAGCGTGGATCTGGCGGGGGCCGACGGCTTCACGCTGGAAGTCAGCGACGCCGGCGACGGCATCGCCTGTGACCAGGCCGACTGGGCCGACGCCAAAGTCACCCTGGCCGACGGCAAGGAGCTGTGGCTGGGCGACCTGCCGCTGCGCGGCGAAACGCCGACGCCGCGGAGCAGCAACCTGGCGTTTTCGTTCCTCTATGGCGGACGGCCTTCTGACGAACTCCTGGAGGCCTGGCCGCGCCGCGTCGACAGCAAGAGACTCGACCAGGACCGCGTGCAGCACACGTTGACGTGGACGGACGCCAAGACCGGGCTGGAGGTCCGCTGCGTGGCCGTGGAATACGCGGACTTCCCCGTCGTGGAATGGACGGCGTACTTCAAGAACACCGGCAGGGAGAACACGCCGATCCTCGAAAAGATCCAGGCGCTCGATGCGCAGATCGAGCGTGCAGAAGACGGGGAATTCGTCCTCAAATACCAGAAGGGCGATACCTGCGCGCCGGACCTTTACCAGCCGCTGGAGCAGGTCCTGGCAGCCGGTGCCAGCCTACGGTTTGTCCCCGGCGGCGGACGTCCCACCAACGGCGCCTTCCCCTACTACAACCTGGGGATGCCCGGCGGCGGGCTGATCGTGGTCGTGGGTTGGCCGGGCCAATGGGCCGCCACCTTCACCCGCGACGCCCAGCGGATTCTGCGGATCATCGCCGGCCAGGAACTGACGCACCTGGTCTTGCGGCCGGGCGAAGAGATCCGCACTCCGTTGATCGCGCTGCTGTTCTGGCAGGGCGGCGATTTTGCCCGCGCGCAAAACGTCTGGCGGCGGTGGATGATCGCACATAATCTGCCGCGAACCAGCGACGGCAAGCTCCCGCCGCCGATCATGCCCGGCAACACCTCGCTGGAGTTCAACGAAATGTGCAACGCCAACGAGGAGAACCAGAAGTACTTCATCGACCGCTACGTCGAGGAGCGTGTCCCGATCGACCATTGGTGGATGGATGCCGGCTGGTATCCCTGCAACGGTTGGCCGCAGACCGGCACCTGGGAGCCGGACCTGAAACGCTTTTCCAAGGGCCTGCGGGCCATCAGCGATCACGCCCGTGCCAAGGGCATCAAGACGCTCGTCTGGTTCGAGCCGGAGCGCGTGGCGGGCGGGACCTGGCTGGCCGAGAAACATCCCGAATGGCTGCTGGGCAGCACGCTGCTGAACCTGGGAAACCCCGATGCCCAGCGGTGGCTCACCGATCACGTCGATCGCACGCTCCGCGAGCAAGGCATCGACCTTTACCGCCAGGATTTCAACATGGACCCGCTAGCATTCTGGCGAGCCAACGACCCGCCCGACCGCCAGGGGATGACCGAAAACCTGCACGTGCAGGGCTATCTGGCCTATTGGGACGCGCTGCGGCGGCGGCATCCGAACCTGATCATCGACAGTTGCGCGTCCGGCGGCCGGCGGAACGACCTGGAGACGATCCGCCGTGCGGTGGCCCTCCACCCGACCGACTACAACTACTCGCACCTGGCCGCCAAACAGGCGTTCCACCACAGCCTGTTTCAGTGGATTCCCTATTTCGGCTCGAATACCATGCCGATCGACACGGTCGACGCCTACGCGTTCCGCAGCGGCCATGCGATGAGCGTGGTCCTGGGCTACGACCTCCGCCGCAAGGACCTGGACTGCACCCTGTTGGGCAAACTCGCCCGGGAATGCCGCCGGGTGACTGCGTACTACTACGGCGATTACTACCAGTTGACCCCCTACAGCCTGAAGGAAGAGGACTGGATCGCCTGGCAATTCCACCGGCCGGAGCAGGGCGACGGGCTGGTGCAGGCCTTCCGCCGCCCCAACAACCAACAGCCGGCCAGGCGTCTACGGCTTGCGGGGCTTGACCCGGCCGCCCACTATGAAGTGACCGATCTCGACGTCGCGGCACCCAGAGAAGTGGCCGGCAAGGACCTGATGGAAGAGGGCCTGCTGGTGGAGATCAAGGACAAGCCGGGCGCCGTGGTGATCAACTACGCGCTGCGGAAGTGAAGCAACAAGAGCGAGAAGGCCCTACCGCCGGTTGAGGGCGGGTGACGACTTCGGGTCGATCGAGGTTACTCAGTAGTTCGGAGTTCGGACGGTCCGGCTTGGGGTGGCCGGGGTCGAGCGTCAGCGAGCCCCCGAGAATCAGGCTCAGCGCCAGGATGTAGGCCCCCACCGCGGCAAAGTGCATCTGCAGCAACCCCCGGCCGGCCGCAGCGAGGTATCCGCCCGAACCGATCATCGGTCCCGGCGACAGCCAGGGCACGGCCAGGGCCGCCAGCGTCGTCACTCCAGTAAGCGACAGCAGCCATCCACCCGTCCGCAACGCAGGCTGCGTGATGGTGCGTCGGGCCAGCAGCACGGCGTCCAGCCCGACCAGCGAGAACAGCAGATAGTACGCCCCCAGCCCCAGGGCATCAAACAGCATCCGGCTCACGACGGCCCCGGAACGACCGCAGACGTTGAGCGTCTCGGCCCGCTCAGGAAAGACGAGCTTGCTGGGCGGATCGGCCGGATCGTAGCTCAACAGCGCGGCGGCCAGAAAGATCGTCAGCGCAAGCAGCCCCAGCGCCAGCAGGTCGAGCTTCAGATTGCGTTGTTCGAGCATCGACGCCCACCCGTTGCCTGGTGCAGTATCCCGCCGCGAGACTCCTGGCGGCCGGTCTGTTCTGGGCGAGTCCGTGCCCGAGAGAATCCTGCTTCTCCGACATAACCATCGACCCCATCGGCAGTTGTCGTTGAGTCCCGGGCCGCCGGACAGTCCTGCTTGCCTGAGGGGCGCCACACGCCAAACCGCTCAGGTGTGCCCAACCCGCAGGACGGACATTGCTGCTACCGCCGAGGCCGGGCACCGGGACTGCATATTGGCCGCGGGAAGCAGGATTGCCGGTTGGAGAAAATGGAACGATCGTCCGGTGGCGGGTTCCGGGTGCTCGTAACGGGGGTCCAATTGCTCCAAGTTCGGATAATCCGGCTTGGAGTGGCCGGGGTCGACCGTCGGCGAGCCCCCGGAAATCCGGCGGTCTGAGAGCTCAGTTCGTTCGATCCCAGCCGCCCGTTCCCCAAACTTGGAACTACTGGGGGTCCTTTCTGCCCGCCATCGAGCTACAATAAGGGGGTGTAGACGTGCCGCGTGCTCGAAAGCCGGGCAAAGGACGCCCGCAGGTAGGGGGTTTCTCCCTGTGTAATCCCAATGCCAAGCGTTTACGTCGAAACCACGATTCCCAGCTACTTGACGGCCGCCCCCAGCCGCGACTTGATCGTTGCCGCCCAACAGCAGATTACCCACGATTGGTGGCGCACTGCTACGCAACGTTTCGACTTGTTTGTGTCGGAACTGGTTCTGGAAGAAATCCGCGCAGGAGACCCCCAGTTTGCCGCTCGCCGGGTCGAAGCCGTGCGTGGGTTGCCGGTGCTCGGACAAAACGATGATGTGCGCTCCCTGGTGCGCATTTATCGAGAGCAATTGGGACTACCGCATCGGGCAAGGACGGACGTAGTGCACATAGCCTTTGCGGTGGCCTATGAGTTGGACTACTTGCTGACTTGGAACTGTGCTCATATTGCCAATGGTTACGTCGTCCGCCGCTTGATGCAGATCAACCACGGTCTAGGCCGCTTTAGCCCACTGTTGCTCACTCCCGGCGAATTGCTGGAGACCCCATAGGGAGAAGACCCATGCTAAACGACCCCATTGTCGAAGAAGTCCATCGAATCAGGGAAAAAATGCTGGCCGAATGCGACGGCGATTTGGACAAACTCCTGGATCGCTTGAAAGAGGCCGAAGAGCAGGACCGAGATCGCCTGGTTTCGAAAGACCAAATGCCGCCGCGAAAACCTGCCGGTAGTGCATAGGCGGCCTGTATCGCTACTCTTCTGCCGGTAGGTTCCGCAGCGGCCCCAGCAGCCCGCCGCCGCGGGGCGTCAAGATGGCCACCAGTCGGCCGGCCGCGTCGGCCCCGGCAAACGGGCCGGCGCCGGTCGGCATCCTTCTCTTGGGAATGGCCAGGCCCTGCCTGAGCTTGGCGATTTCCTCCGCCGACACTTCCACCCGCGGCAGCGAGCCCACCGCCGCCAATGGCGGCAGCAGGTAATCGGTCCAGTTCTGGCTTGTCAGTGATCCCGGATCGACTGCTTCTTCGACGCGAAACCCACCGATCGAGGTCCGCAGCAGCTCCGACATCACCGCCGAAGTGCCCAGCGACTGGGCCAGGTCGCGGCCCAGCGAGCGGACGTACGTCCCGCCGCCGCACTCGATCTCCAGCCTCAGCTCCGGGAACTGATACGCCAGGACCTTTATCCGCTGGACAATCACCGTGCGAGGCTGCAACTCCACCGGCTGTCCCTTGCGGGCCAAGGCATACGCCCGGCGGCCCTCGACCTTTAGCGCCGAATACGCCGGCGGCCGCTGCTCGATCTGCCCCACCAGCGCCCCGGCCGCCGCGGTAATCTGCTCCAGCGTGGGCACCGGCGGGTTGGCCAGCTCGGTCACCTCACCCTCGACGTCCTCAGTCGGACTCTGCCGGCCCAGCAAGAACGTACCCGTGTAGCCCTTGGGCATCTGTTGGACGTACTCGATCAGCCGGGTGGCCGCCCCAACACACACCACCAGCACCCCGCCGGCCAGCGGGTCCAGCGTTCCGGCGTGCCCGACCTTGGCCGGGTGGGCCAGCCGCTGCACCCGATCGACCACCTGCCGCGAGGTCGGGCCGCAAGGCTTGTTCAGATTCAACACGCCGCAAGCTGCCACGGGCCACCTCTTTCCACGGAAATGGGGAGCAGAACAGCAGAAAGGGCGAAGCAGATCGGCTTCGTACAAGAAATGCGAGTGTACGTCAAACCCCGCCAAAAGAAAAGCCTAGGGCGTATGCCCGCCGCTCGGCTTCTTCTTGCCCTGGTGGCAACGACCCCCGAAGGCTACCATGAAGGAGGCATGTCGGCCAGGAAGAACAGCATGAAGATCGAGCAGCTCGGACCCTATCAGATCATCCGTGAGCTGGGCCACGGAGGCATGGGCACGGTCTACGAAGGGCTCAACCTTCAGACCGGCGAGCGGGCAGCCGTCAAGCTCCTGGCCGCCCCGTTGGCCCAGGAGGAAGGCTTCCGCGAGCGGTTCGAGGCGGAAATCGAGACCCTCAAGAAGCTCAACCATCCGAACGTCGTCCGCCTGTTCGGCTTCGGCCAGCAGCTCCACCACCGCTTCTACGCCATGGAGCTGGTCGACGGAAACAGCCTGGAGCAAGAGCTGCAACGCGGATGCCGTTTCGATTGGCGCGAGGTCACCCGCATCGGCATCGACATCTGCCACGCGCTCCGCCACGCCCACGACCGGGGCGTCGTCCACCGCGACATCAAGCCGGGCAACCTGCTGATGACCGCCGACGGCCACGTAAAACTCTCCGACTTCGGCATCGCCCGGCTGTTCGGCAATGCCCGCCTGACCGGCATCGGCAGCGTGCTGGGCACTGCCGAATACATGGCCCCGGAACAGGCCGAAGGCCGGCCGGTAACGCCGCGGGCCGACCTCTACAGCCTGGGGGCCGTGCTCTACGTGCTGTTGACCGGGCGGCCGCTGTTTCGAGGCAAGTCCCTTCCGGAACTCCTCCACAAGCAGCGCTACGAACAGCCCGATCCCGTCGGCAACTACGCGCCCGACGTCCCCGCCACGCTCGCGCAGATCATCGCCCAACTGCTCGAAAAGGATCCGGAACGCCGCATTCCCAACGCCGACGTGCTCGCCCGGCAGTTGCAGGCCATGCAGCGTGCCTTGTCGCTGGAGCCCGACCGGGACGACGGTTTCACGGTGGAGACCAAAGCGGACACATTCGGCAGCGGGGGCGACGCCGGCCGATCTCCTGCCGTCGCGGACTCCCTTCCGTCAGATCCAGAGGAGCTGCCTCCCACACGGTTGGCAGGCGACTCGCTACCCGAGCCGTCCCCGCGTCACCCCCCGGCACCGCCGGTGGACGACCTGCCCGAGACCAAGTCCACCTCGGCCTTCAAAGAGCTGGATGAGCCGGAAGCCGCCACACAGCAGCCCTCCGTCACCCACTTCACGGCCGTCGCGGAGGCGGAACTCGACCGCGCCGAAGTCCAGGAAGAGCATCATGCCCTGATCTCTCTCCACACCTGGGTGTTGGCCGCCGGATTGATCGCGGTGGGCCTGACCGTCTGGTACTTCCTCCAGCCGCCTTCCGGCGACACCCTCTACGACCGAATCACCGCTCACACCGCCGACGGCTCGATCAGCTCACTCCTGCAAGCGGAAAACGACATCCAGGAGTTCCTCGAACTCTACTCCGATGATCCCCGCTGCGAACAGTTGCGGAAGTACGCCAACGAGATTGACCTCCACCGCCTGGAACGAAAGTTCGAGCTCCGTGCCAAAGGGCTGGCCGGGACCGAGGAGCTGGTGCCTGTCGAGCGGGCCTACCTCGACGCGATCAACTACACCCGCCTCGACCCGGAACGAGGGATGGCCAGGCTCCAGGCATTGATCGATCTTTACGATCACCGGGCCGATACCTCCGGGCCGACCGGGATGTGCCTGGAATTGGCCCGACGCCGCGTGGCAGAACTCCGCGAACAGCTCGGCCGCCAAACGGCCCAGCAGCTTGCCCTGGTGCAGGATCGGCTCGACCAGGCCGGGCAGTTCACCCGCACCGAGCCCGACCGCGCCCGCGCCATGTACCGGGCAGTGATCGAACTGTATGCGGACAAAGCCTGGGCCGCCGACGTCGTCCGCCAGGCCCGCGACGCGCTGACCACCCTGGGCGACAAACCCTGAGCCGCTTGCGGCTTAGCGAGCCGCCAGGAACAACACCAAACCAAGGACCATCACCACCATGTGCCTTGACGACCATCTCCCTTACCCCGCCTTTCCCACCACCCGGCTCCGTCGGCTCCGCTACCTTCCGGCCGTCCGCAGCCTGGTCCGCCGGACCCGACTCTCACCGGCAGACCTGATCCTGCCGCTGTTCGTTCGCCCCGGCAAGAACGTGCGTCGGGAGATCTCGGCCATGCCGGGCAATTTTCAGCTCTCGCCCGACCTGCTGGCCGACGAAATCCGCCAGGCCGCCGAACTGGGCCTGGGCGGCGTGATCCTCTTCGGCATCCCCGCCCAGAAAGACGCCGCCGGCAGCGATGCCACCAGCGACTCCGGCATCATCGCCCAGGCCATCCGCGTGGCCAAGCAAGCTGCCCCTGAGCTGCTGCTGGTGACCGACGTCTGCTTCTGCGAATACACCGACCACGGCCATTGCGGCCCGCTGAGCGACGCCACCGGACGGACCGACGTCGACAACGATGGCACCTTGAAGCTCCTGGCCCAGCAGGCGGTCGTCCACGCCCGGGCGGGCGCCGACATGGTCGCCCCCAGCGGGATGATGGACGGCATGGTAAGCGCGATCCGGCAGGGGCTCGACGCGGCCGGCTTCTCCCACCTGCCGATCATGAGCTACGCGGCCAAGTACGCCAGCGCGTTCTACGGCCCGTTCCGCGAGGCCGCCGAGAGCGCCCCGCAGCAGGGCGACCGCCGCGGCTACCAGATGGACCCGGCCGCCGCGGCCGAACAGGCCCTGCGCGAGATCGAGCTCGATTTGGCCGAAGGGGCCGACATCGTGATGGTCAAGCCGGCCCTGGCCTACCTCGACGTCATCCGCCTGGTCCACGACCGCTGGCCCGGCGTGCCGCTGGCCGCCTACAACGTCTCCGGCGAGTTCAGCATGGTCAAGGCGGCCGCCCAACAGGGCTGGCTCGACGAGCGGGCCGCCGCCCTAGAATGCCTCACCGCCATCCACCGCGCCGGCGCCAACATCATCCTCACCTACTGGGCCAAGGACGTGGCCCGCTGGCTGGGTTAGGGGGAGCTAATCGTGGACGCCCCTGGCGGCGGGGCCGGAACTTGTACGGCCGATGCCACGAATAAGACCGGCACACAGGGATGGCGCATTCGCGGCGGATTCCGAACCCAATCCTTCGCTTCGGGCATTTCGTCCAAGAACACGTCGCAGCCAGACTCCTCCCTTTACGGCAGGTCAGGGTGTGCCGTGAACATCTCGTACCATCCAAGGTGCCCTTAGGCCGCCAGCACCCCGCGGGCCCGCCGCCGCCCGACCATCCTGCGGATGGTGCCCGGTAGCAACACGCCGAAGGCGCCGGTGAGCAACAGCACCAGCGTCCCCGGCTCCGGAACGACCGTCAGGGTGAAGGCGTCCGGGCCCAGGTACGGAGGAGCGAACGACAAGCCGGGGGCCAGCTTGGGCTGGAGGTTAGCCAACTGTTGCATCAGGTCGGATTGGAAATCCG
>Ga0315277_10002099_pt1 | contig 28092 bp, 24 predicted proteins | sample YL17G05_15_MG_FD_203695 | JGI IMG/M metagenome (GOLD analysis project Ga0315277, IMG submission 203695) | Sediment microbial communities from Yellowstone Lake, YNP, Wyoming, USA - YL17G05_15 | ecosystem: Environmental > Aquatic > Freshwater > Lake > Sediment | place: USA: Wyoming | collected... | reverse complement strand
CAGAATAGAAAAACCGTCCAGTCCGCTTGAAGTGACGTTATCCACAGGGTCTATCGCCTGCCAGGAAATGGAAAAAATGGTTGTACTCTGAAAATCTGTAATCTGTTCAAAGCTAACCTGCGGAGGATTCGTATCAAGAAACAAGCTCGAATTAGCGCTTTCGCTTTTATTCCCGGCTTTGTCCTGGGATGTTAAAACGAGCTTATTTTCGCCCTCGGTTAAGTTGACAATAAACTGCCAGAGCCCGTCCTGATTGCTTGGCGTTGAGAATGAATCCGAACCAACCAACAAGGAGACAAAACTTTCAGGTTCCGCAATTCCGAATAAATCTATTGTTTTTAAATTCAACCATTGATTATTACTATGGGAAACAATTATCGGAGGGCTAGGCGGCGTTTTATCTAATATTACGTTCTTCGGATTAGGATTTTGCTGAAGGAAAAAGTCCTGCGAATTGTCATCTGTGTCTATAAAAACTCCCGCGAGATCTTTTTTTCTTTCAATGCTCTGATTTTTTCCAGGGTTTTCGGGAAAAGCATCGGCTTCAACAAAAGGATTTATATTTTCCAAACCCCAGGCAAGTTTATCAACAATATTATTGCTCTTGTCAAAAAGGGCAATACTGTTATTCTCAATCAGATAACCGGAGCTTGAAACGTCGCTATTTATCAGATCATCGTATCCGGCTTCTGAACTTGCCCACAAGAAATAATTTTCCGCTTTGATTTCGCTTCCCTGCGGAAAAACCCTGATTGAAGATTCAACTCCAGGTTTATTTCTTTTTTTTAATTGATAACCGGATATGTTAACTGCTCTGCTTGAGGGATTGAACAATTCAATAAAATCATGTCCCGCCTTGTCTCCTTCAATCTGTACCTCTGTTATAAGTATTTTTGGAGAGCTTTCCACAGCTGTGGAAAAGTGGCCAAAATCAGCTTTATTTTCGATTTTTGGGGTTCCGAAAATATTGTTTTGGGAAGGACCGGAATAAGTTTGCCAGCTTAAGTCCGACAATCTTTCCATTGATCTTTTTTCTGCTTTGCTCCCTGCAGGCCAGCTGGAATCAGCCTCAATGCTATCTTCTAGTTCGCAGTTTTGGTTAAAAAGAAATAAGGCCTCATTCGTATCGTTTAATCCTCCGACAAAAATTTTATCAGCCGTAACTCCGGGCACCGTTTGATCATTTGTTCTTTCCAGAAGAAATAATCCTAAGGAAGGAATTTCATCTTTTTTCTTGAAAATTGCCATTTGCTTTCCCGCCTTATCAATCATTTGCCAACCATCCATATTAACCTTGTCATTTGTTAAGTTTTTCAACTCAATCCATTCATCGTTTGCGCTTATTGAAGTTCCCATCCAAGCTATTTCGTTGAAAATAACCAGATTTCTTTTTGGGATTTTAAGGCTCGGAATGGCGCAAACAGGTTCAGATAATTCCGGAGGCGTAAATTCCTCCTGATCTTCTATTTCTTCAATTTCTTCATCTTCTTCCGGCTCTTCGTTTTTATCCTTTTCCTCTTCCTGCTTTTCTAATTCCTCTTTCTGCATTTCCTCTTCCGGAGGTTCATCCGGAAATCCTTTCTCTCTTCTTAATTCTTCCATGTCTGCCCCTAAAACATCTATTTTTTCTGAAATATCGTCTATTCGTTCTTGAGCTTTTTCTAAATTAAAAACCGGAGGCTCTTTAACCATAAAGTAAGGGTTATTCTGAGGTTCCTCCGGACCTTTTGAATCTTCGAATATTATTGTGAATTCGCTATCCGATTCTTTTGCAGAACTTGCGCTTCCTTTTTCGTTTTTTGAAAAAGACTGCGGCAGGACACTCCTTAAGCTTGCTAAAAGATTGTTTCCTATCTCGGACAACTCTTCTTTATATCGGACGAAACCGGAAACTACAATAATAATTACGGCTAGCGAAAGAATCACCTTCAGAAAGCTCGGAAAGTGATGCATTTTCTTATTCTAATCGAATAGAGAAATCAAATCAAATGAAAAAAGCCGGAAATCCGGCCGTTTTGTCTTGATGAAATTCTTTTTTTACAATCCTGCAAAATCCCTTAACCTTGAAACCGGCATTGCTGAAACCTTTCCCTCTTTATCAATTATAACCAAACCCGCAACATTACCGCTTATGTCAAGTAATGGACCACCTTGAAAATTTTTCTTTTCGACAATATTTGTCTGGATCGACATTGAATCAAAAATTTTAATCATACCTTCGTTAACTATTTTCTTCGGTGTTCCTTTTTCAAAATAAGTTCCTATTAAAAAAACTCTTTGGCCCTGCTTGATACTGTTTGGATCGGCGAACCCGGCGACTGTTAAGTTCTGGGCATCGATTTTTATTAAGGCCAGGTTCTGTTTTTTATCAATTTTCAAAACCTGAAAAGAGTGCTGATCGCCGTTTATAAAACAGGTGTATATAAAAGTTCCTTGGGGAACGAAATCGGCTAAGGTTACTGCGAGGCCGTCCGAAGTTAAAACAATTCCGGAGCCCTCAAGGGTCTGAGTTGTCGCGCCCTTGATAATTGTCTTGATGCCTACGGCTATTTTTTCAGATTTTGAAAAGGCATCCTGAAGAGCGGTGTTTTCTTGTATAATCTTTTTCTCGGTCACATAAATCGGGTTCTTTTCAAGCCTGTATTCATAAAACAAGGGTCGTTCAATAAAATAAGGCCAGAAAATCTGGTCTGCAAAAATACCCCCGACAAATCCCACTACGAAGAACAATATAATCTTTAAAACGCTTTTCAGCATTAAAATATCCTTCTGTTAATTCTTCTATAATTGTTCAAGAGTACCACGGGCTATGGTTCGACTCTGCTCACCATCCTTCGAACCATCCTGAGCCTGCCGAAGGATGCCCCCTGGTCGAATTGAACAATTACAACTCGCCGACCTTCGTCTGGCCCGTAGCCGACTTCGGTCGGCGAAGGCCGAAGGCGAAGCCTGAGCCTGCCTGCCGGTAGGCAGGGATACCACGGACTTTGCTCGTGGTAGTTCATTCTACCTCAAATTCTTTGCAAGTTAAACCTTGGCCAGTCTTTTTTCTCTGCTATTTTTCACCAGCATCTTTGGCGTCCTGAATAAAATCTTTTCATCTTCCGTATCAACCATAACCTCATCTCCTTCTATCAGCTCACCGGTAACAATTTTAAGCGATAACGGATCGAGTATCGATTGTTGAATAGCCCTTTTTAAGGGCCTTGCTCCCAAATTTGGGTCATAACCCTTTTCAGCAAGTATGTCTTTTGCCTTTTCGGAAAATTTAAGCTGTATTTTCTTACTTTTCAACCTTTCGCCTACTTTCTTCAGCTCAAGATCAACTATTTTCTTTATTTCCTCTTTTCCCAGGTAGTTGAAGATTATAATTTCATCAATCCTGTTTAAAAATTCGGGCCTGAAATGTTCTTTTAGAGAACTCATCACTTTTTCTTTTAAATCCTCTTTCTGGCTGATTTTTTCGTCTCCGGTAAAAAAGCCCAAGGACGCTTCCTTTGCAATAATTTCCGATCCAACGTTTGAGGTCATTATCAGAATCGCGTTCTTAAAGGAGGCGACCCTGCCCTTGGCATCGGTTAACCTGCCGTCCTCCAGAATCTGAAGCAAGATATTGAATACTTCCGGGTGGGCCTTTTCTATTTCGTCCAGCAGAACAACGCCATAAGGCCTTCTTCTTATTTTCTCCGTAAGCTGACCTCCTTCGTCATATCCGACATATCCGGGGGGGCTGCCGATTATTTTTGAAACTGTGTGCTTTTCCATATATTCAGACATATCAAGCCGAATCATTGCGTTTTCGTCGTTGAAGAGAAATTCCGCCAAAGCCCGGACTGTTTCGGTTTTTCCAACACCTGTCGGCCCCAGGAATATGAAAGATCCCAGAGGCCTATTTTCTTCGGAAATGCCTGCTCTTGCCCGCCTGATTGCGTTTGAAATCGCTTTTATCGCTTCTCTCTGGCCGATAATTCTGTAAGACAGGATCTCTTCCATTTTTTCCAGCTTTTTTGCTTCTTCCTCTATCAGTCTGGTGACCGGAATTCCTGTCCAGCGGGAAACAACTCTGGCAACATCTTCTTCCTCGACTTCTTCTTTCAACAGGGGAGAGTTTTTCTGGACTTTTGCCAGTTCTTTTTCAAGTTTATCTATTTCTTTTAACGATTCCGGAATCTTCCCGTATTTAATCTCCGCGACTTTCTGCAGATCAGCTTCTCTTTGGGCGGAATCTGCCTGATAAGTCAAATCGTCGACTGCTTTTTTCAAGGTCCTGATTTTTTTAATTAATTCTTTCTCATTGTTCCAGCGCACTTCAATCGCTTTTGCTTTTTCTTTTATATCCGCCAGCTCCCGGTCAATAGCTTTTAATCTGTTTTGGTATTCTCTCTTTTGTTTAATTCCCTTTTTACTTTCTTCCTCACCTGTCGTTCGTAATTCGGTATCAATCCTAAGGTCATTCTTTAATGCTTCTTTTTCGATTTCAAGCCGCTGGATTTCTTTTTTCATTTTTTCAAGATCTGTCGGCTCAGACTCAATCTCCAGCCTTAAGCCGGACATCGCCTCATCCATTAGGTCAACGGCTTTATCGGGTAAAAATCTGTCTGTGATATAGCGTGAAGCAAGTTCGGCTGAAGCAACCAATGCCGAATCTTTTATTTTCAAGCCATGATGAATTTCGTATTTTTCCTTAATTCCACGAAGTATTGAAACGGTATCTTCAACCGTCGGCTCTGATACATAAATCGGCTGAAACCTTCTTTCTAAGGCCGGATCTTTTTCTATATATTTCTGGTATTCCTTCAGGGTTGTAGCGCCAATTGCACGAAGCTCGCCTCTTGCCAAAGCCGGCTTCAGCAAGTTTGAAGCATCAATCGCTCCTTCCGCAGCTCCCGCTCCGACCAAAGTATGAAGCTCGTCAATAAACAAAATATAGTGGCCGGCAGCCCTGTTGATTTCTTTGAGCAATGCCTTGACTCTGTCTTCAAATTCGCCCCTGTATTTAGTTCCCGCAACCAAAGATCCCAAATCCAAACCTATAATCTCTTTATCTTTCAAGCTTTCCGGTACCGTTCCATGAATAATTCTCTGGGCTAAACCCTCCACTATTGCCGTTTTTCCAACTCCGGCCTCGCCCATTAAAACAGGATTATTTTTTGTTCTTCGCGATAAAACCTGCATTAATCTTCTTATTTCATTTTCTCTGCCTATCACTGGGTCAAGCTTCCCCTGCCTGGCTAACTGCGTCAAATTGCGCGCGTATTTTTCAATTACCTGATATTTTGATTCCGGTTCTGGATCGGTTATTTTTTGACCGCCCCTGATTTGAACCAAGGACTTCAAAACAGTTTCGTAATCCAGGTTTCCAACTTCAAGGGTTGTCGGTCCGCCTCCCGGCTGAAGAAAATTTGCCTTGCCTAAAATTTCCTTTGCTTTTGTTTCTGAATCCAGCAAAGACAAGAAAAGATGTTCAACTGAAATATATTCATCTCCCATTTTCATTGCTTCCTGTTTTGCCCGCTCCATAACTCTTGCCATATCCTGCGTCAAATAAAACTGGCCGAAGGTCTGGGGGGAAATAATTACAGGAATTTTATCTAAGGCAGATTGCGTTTTTCTCTTCAATCCTTCAACATCCACCCCGATTTTCAAAAGCAAATTCAAAACAACGCTTTCTTCCTGAGAGAGCAGGGCCAATAAAAGATGGAGGGCGTCAACTTGTTGCTGATTCCTTTCAGAAGCAAGGGTCTGGGCAGAGAGCAACGCCTCTTGGGCTTTATGGGTAAAGTTACCTCCGTTCATGTTTTAAGCTTCTTCTAAACCCGACAGAATTAAACCAGATTGTTAATCTATCCGGGTTTCCGGAGAAGAAATTTATATTGCCTGATTAGTAATTTTAACAGATATTTTGTATTTTTTCTATTACTCGCTTCTTTCTCCCAAAACTACGGAAATTGTTTTTTCTTCCTTTTCCCTGAGTAACTTCAGAGTGACCTTATCTCCCGGACTGTACTTCATGATAATATTTGCCAAAGAATTGTCTTTTGAGATTTTTTCTCCGTTAAGCTCCAGGATAACGTCGTTTTCTTTAAGGCCTGCTTTTTCAGCGGCTGATCCCGGAGTTATAGCTACTTCTCCCTGATCCCCCTTCAGGATCAAAGCTCCGTAATCCACGGATAGATTTTTTTCCGTCTTAACCTGCTCGTTAACCAAAATATATCTTACTCCCAAAAAAGGATAAACTATCTTTCCTTCAGCCTTTACCTGATCGATATCGCGTTTTGCTTTATTAACCGGAATTGCAAATCCAATACTCTGAGCACCCTCTGCCATGGCCGTATTAATACCGATTACCTCGCCATTCAAATTCAACAATGGGCCGCCGGAATTTCCTTTATTGATTGCTGCATCTGTTTGGATTACGTCTTCTAATGTTTCAACCATTTCTCCGGCACCGCCGGAAGCGGTAATCGTTCTGCCAAGGCCGGAAACCACACCGGCAGAAACCGTATTTCTGAATTCCCCTAATGCATTTCCGATAGTAATTACGGTCTGACCTATCTGCAATTTTGATGAATCACCAAGTTTTACAACGGGAAAAGGAACGGAAGTGATGCTTCCTTGTTCAATTTTTAAAATAGCCAAGTCCTGAACAGGATCTGTTGCCAGGACTTTTGCCGGAAAGCTTTTTCCATCATTTGTAAATACCGTATACTCTGCGTCCTTTTCAGAAACAACATGCTTGTTGGTCAAAATCATTCCGTCTGAAGAAACAATAAAGCCCGTGCCTCCGCCGATTTCTTTCTTTTCCGTTCCTTTCTGCCTGAATTGCGGGACTTCAATATTAAAAGGCTGGCCGAAAATATCCGGAACATCTCCAAAAGGATTTGTATAATACTGCTCCATTATCGGAACGTTTTTTGTAATAATTATACTGACCACTGACGGAGAGGCGTCTTTGACGACTTTAATTATTGCCTGTTCCTGCGAAGTTTGGGGAATATATTCTTGGTTTGTATTTTCACTTACCTGCTTTTGGCTAAAAAGCGACTCGGCGCCTAATCTCGGAGTGAGGCTGATTGAGTCGAAATAATAATATCTGCTGGAAATAACCCCCGCCAAAAATCCGAACAGGGAAGAGGAAAAAATGCTTAACACAAAAAACCAAAGAAATTTGTTCAAAAGAAAAGACGGTCTTGGAATTTTCATTTTGGATACCTGAATTTTGGGCAGTTCTATTTTTGGAAGTTCGTAAAAATCCATATTTTATAGATTATTTTTTTTATCTGAAAGTCGCTTTTCAGAGAAGATACCCCGCAGCTCCTCGAGTCTGAGCTTCGGAGTCGAAGACTTGCTGCGGTTGGGAGATTCATAATCTTCGATCGCCGCCTTCAGGCCCTGCTGGGCAAGCTGTGCGCAATGAATTTTAATTGTGGGTAAGTACCCCAACTCGTCCGTGACTTTTTTATAATCAATTTTTAATGCGTCCTCAAAAGTCTTGCCCTTGGCCAGGTCGCAAATAACATCTGAAGTGGCCACAGCCGCAGCACAACCCAAGGTCTGAAAGCTGATGTCTTTTATTATTTTTTTGCCTTTTTTGTCATCGACCTTAAGGTATATTTTCATTATGTCACCGCAGCGAATATTGCCAACCTCTCCTGTTGCGTCAGGTTTTTTCATGTTTCCGAAATGTTTGGGATTCGTGAACCTCTGAATCGCTTTTTTTGAATAATATGGTTTCATTTTAATTAAATTTTCCGGAGATCTCTCTTAATTTTTTTACAATAATCGGGAGTTCCTTAAGAATCTTGATAATATCTTGTTCTTTGGTGCCTCTTCCCAAGGTTACTCTGAGGCTCGTATGAGCCTCTTCTTCAGAAAGTCCCAAAGCCACTAACACATGGGACGGCTCCAAGCTTTTTGAAGAGCAGGCGGAACCTGTGGAAACTGCTATTCCCTTTTGGTCCAAAGCAATCACCATCGCTTCTCCTTCAGCGCCCTTGAAGCTGAAATTGGCATTATTCGGAAGGCGGTCTTTTGCTGAACCGTTCAGTTTCGCTCCCGGGATAGTTTTTATAATTCCGATAATGAGCTTATCTCTTAGGCGCTGGAGGTTTTTGTTTTTTGCCCGCCCGCCGAAGCTCATCGAGTTCATCGAATCCCTCGGGACTGAGTCCTCGGGACGAATGTCTGAGACTCTCAGAGTCGAATGACCTTGGCGTAGGCGGGATTTTTGCCTCTTGATTTGGCTGATTGCCTCGCCCAGCCCGACAATACCGGCTACGTTTTCTGTTCCCGACCTCAAGCCGGATTCCTGGCCGCCTCCCAAGATAATAGGTTCAAGAGGCGTTCCTTTCCTGACATATAAAGCTCCGACGCCCTTGGGTCCATATATCTTGTGGCCGCTTAGGGTAAAAAGGTCAACGCCAAGATTATTAACATCGCAGTCCAAATAATTTACCGCCTGGACAGCATCGGTATGGAAAAAAGGAATCTGATAATCAGTCGAGAACAATTTCTTCCTGTTTTTCTTTATAAGCTCGCTGATTTCTTTAATTGGCTGAATTGTTCCAACTTCGTTATTCGCATACATTATTGAAACGAGAACCGTATTTTCTTTCATCGCCTTCTCCATCTCGGAGAACGAAATCCTGCCTTCGCCATCAACGGGCAAATAGGTCACTTCAACTCCCTGTTTTTCCAAAATTTTAAACGGTTCGATAACCGCATGGTGCTCTATTTCAGAAGTGATAATGTGGGATTTAAAACCGAGTTTTTGAATTTTTTTTACCAGTCCAAATATCGCTAAATTATTTGCTTCGGTAGCAGATCCCGTAAACACAACCTCTTCTTTTGAGCAATTTAAAAAGCTTGCCAGTTTTTCCCTTGATTTCTCGACTGCCTCGGCTGCTTTCTGACCAGCGGAATGAACCGAGGAAGGATTTCCATAATCTAATGTTAAGAAAGGCATCATAGCCCTTAAAACCTTGGGATCGAGGGGAGTGGTTGCGGCGTAATCAAGATAAGTCATTTCCTTTTTCATAAAAAATTATATCTAACCACCGGGTTAAATCAATCTATTTTTAAATACGTAATTCAACTTAAATTTCTTGCAAAGAGATTTTCCTCTTTTTAAAAAATTATAGCGATAAGAAAGCTTCACTTCGTAAATAATTGCCTCGCTTCGTTCCAAAGCTCGGGTATATCCTGTTTTTCTTTCAACCAATACCACCATTCTCCTCCCCATAAATAAAAACCGTCAAGTCCCGTATTGGTTGCATATTTTATATTTTTTCTAAACTCTGCTAAGTTCATTGTCTTTTCCTGCTCTGAAAGCGTGCAGTTATAAAGCAGGTGCTTGCACCATGGCTCCGCCTGAAGCTCGCCAATTATTACTTTTTTATTAGAGAGAAAATTTAGCAGTACAGCCCTTCTCCAATAAGATATTGCCGGCAACGGATAAGAAACGATTTTGTCATATTTTTCCATCCTGACTTTCCTATAAAGCGTCGGGCTTATAATATCTCCGAGCTGCCCTACCTTCAACCAAAAAGACCATTCGCCGCTGTCAGAAATTATTATCGGGCGATTTCTGGGATCAGAGTTTCTGACTGTTTTTATTTCTTGCCTCAGAAATTTTTCATCAATCCAGGGACATTCTCCGAAACTATATAACGGCTCGTTTTCAATCTGCCAGGCCCAGATAGCATCGGATTGGCTGTATTTTATGACAATTTCTTCGAGAAGCTTCAATATTTCTTCCTGTTGTCCCTGTTTCGAGAGTTTTTTCGCCCATTCCGGAATATGGCATTCCGGCCACCTCGGGGTTTTCATGCCGATTACCAGGAGAATTCGGACATTTTTCTCCTTTGCCGTATTTATCTGCCAACTTAGGTCTTCGAAATTATAGTCATTTTCTTCAGGAGAAAGCAAGTCCCAATAGGTTGCTACTTTCAGGTTCTTGGCTCCCAGATCATCGATTAACGCAAGATAGGTTGACTTCCAATCCAATCCCATGCTTTGAGCGTGTTTCTGGGAAAAATTCACTCCCCAGGTAATTTTTTCCGCCGGTTTCACTTTTCCAACGAAAAAAAAGCAGACAAAAATTATAACGAAAAGAAGTATAGTAATTAAAAAAATTTTCAGCATCATTGTCAGCGTTTTAAGGATATTAAAAAAATACCGAAAACGATTAAGAAGGCTCCTAGAATCTTGCGTAAAATATCTCTTCCCGGGGCTTCATTTTTCAGAATATCCGGATACTTTTTTGAAATTAAAAAAGCTAGAATAAGTAAAAAAACATACTGAATTCCCTGTAAAGCGTTAATAAAGGAAACATAAATTACGGGAGCCAAGGCAACTGCCCAGGTTATCAGGATATTGGCTCCGGCGCCTGCCGCCTGATTTGCAATAAAAACAACAAAAATTTTTCCTCCCGGTGCAATTTTTTTGAATTTAATCCCCTGCCTTACGTCATGAAAAAAAAGAAAAGATACGGCGACGAGCAGTCCCCCAAACCTCATCCATATCGTACCGTTCCAAAATGACTGCTCCAAAAATACGTATTTTAACAAAACGTAATAAATAGAAAATAAAAGGGCGGTAATTGCGGAAAATCCGAAACTTTTGAGGTTGAAAGCTCTAAGGGGTCGGCCGGCATCTTCCTTATCTTTTCTTTCAAAACTGATTATTATTGTCCCCAAAACAAGAATCAGGAAGGCAACGCCCTCCCGAAGAGACAATATGCCCTGTTCAGAAGAAAAGATAAAGTTAATTGCAAGGGTGAAAAGAGGAGTCAATCCTCCGATAATTGCCGTTGTCTGAAATGCTTCGAACAGACTTAAGGTTTTAAAAAACCAAAAAATGGCATACACAAAAAATGCTCCAGCCGCCAAACTATAAAAAATCTGGCGAGGTTCGGGAACACGAAATCCTACGAAAGGGATTAAAAGCAAAACCAACATTGCTAAAACTCCAAGATAAAAAGCATAAATTTTCGGATTAGGAATCGGTCCCGATAAGAGATATTTGTCAATCAAGAAGACAAAAGCAAATATTAAATAGGAGATTATAGCAACAAAAAGCCAGGTCATTTGATTAATTTAAGGACTCTATTATTTTCTGGATGTTGAAAGTTCCCATTTTATCGCCCTCGATAAATCCCTGCATTGCAGCTTCTGCCAAGTATCCCTGCTCTAACCAGTCAAAAAACCACTGCCTAATATAGGCCGGGTTCTCTTGAAGCATGCCAAAGCCGGACTTTAGCAGCCACCTCTGATTGAATTCTTCCTGATAACCTATTGCCGGACTGATAATGATTGGCAGGCCCAAAGCGGCGTAAAAAGAAAGCTCGCTCGGCTTTGTCCATAAAATGTCTGTTTTTCTCAAGGCTTCGTTAAAAAAGTAAAAATAATCATTGATGTGCCGCGCGAAAACTATCTCAATGCTTTTTTCCAGGCAGTCTTCAAGCCCCAACTTTTTTATGCTGTCCTCAAAATAATCCCTTACCTTTTCTTTAATTCCGGCTGACAAAAATATTTTCAGACTGCCCTCTTTAATTTTATCTGCTAATCCCTGTATAATTTTTATCCCTATTTCCTTTTGCGCCCCGGCTCCGCCGACAGAAAACATAATAGTCAAGGGGTGATCCGACCTTCCCGGCAACTCACCGAGCTGTTCATCTATCAAAGCTTTATATTTCCCTAAATACTTTTTCCTGGGGTCCAGATTAATAACTCTATTCTTCAGATCCCCTTTCAGCACCTCCATGTTTTCCTTCCCGATCATTTCTTTCGGTAAAGGATATCCTGTCATGTAAATATTTTCAGCCGGTACGCCGTAAAGCTTTAACCTTTCTTCTGTTCTTTCGGTCGAAGCAAAATACTTAATCCTGCTGGTTTTTGGCTTTAAAGAAGCCCACGTTCTTGAAATATCGGCATCGCAGATTACGCAAAAAACTTGCCCGGGGTAATTGAAATATTCAGCCATAAAGGCCGGGGTAAAAAAAGTGCTGACCAAGGGCAGGGGTTTCGGAAGCGAAAGGTTGGAGTTTTTAAATTTCTCTATCAAATCCCTCCCCCAGCCCCGCGAAATCAAAGAAAAAATCTGCCTTAGAACGATGTCCGGTTTGGATAAGTCCCTTTTCGGATAAAAATTAAGAATTTTTTGGAAAGCGTCAAAAATAGAAAAAGCAAAATTCCCGATCAACGGGATTCTTTTAAAGTTAGAAATAAATTCGTAGAATCTCCTGGAAGAACTCCAAATTGCCTTGTCGCTTTCGGTAATTCCCTCGTAACTGTTGGCGTTAAATATCTTTCCCAAAAAAGCAATATCTCTCAACGGATAAGAAGTGCGCTGGTGTCCGTATCCCATATTTACATTAACGACCCAGGCTTTCCCGGCGATGTTTTCAGATTGCGAGGAAAAATTATTCTTATTCATATGCTTTCATTTTACCCTAAATTCAGTAATTTAGAAATTTTAATCTCCGATTATTTCTGAGTCTCCACGCTATCAGTCCGAGAACCGCATAAAAGAAAACCAGCCAGCCAAAATAAATTTTTTCAATAACCAGGGTGGCATAGGGTATCTTAGCGGAGAGTTCTATGACCGTTATGATATATTCCAAAAAAAGCCATACAACCGGGAACAATATAAAGCCGAACGGTATAAAAATCATAGAAATTAGCCCAAAAAGAAAAATTAAAACGGTAATCGGAGCTAATAATGGAACGATAAAAATATTGGTAATCGGTGAAATTAATGAAATCCTTCCAAAGTTGAAAATCAATATCGGCAGGGTAAAAATCTGAGCAGAAAAAGTAGTAGCTAAAACGGTTTTTAAAGGAAAAACTTTCGGGTCCGGAACAAGTCTCATCCATTCTGAAAAAAATGGCTGAAAATAAATCATGCCCAAGACTGCCAAAAAAGAAAGCTGAAAGCCTACATCGTCTTTCAGGAGAAAGGGATTCAAAAAAACCATAAAGAAAGCGGCAAAAACTACTGTTCTTGAAGAAGTAACCAGCCTGCCGAAATATTGGCCCAGCATTAAGAGACCGGCCATGACAGCAGCTCTTAGGGCGGAAGCTGGAGCACCTATCATCAAAATGTAAACGAAAATCAGAAAAAACGAAACGAGCAAGGCGTGCTTTCTCCATAATCCCAAAGAAAGTACGAAAGATAAAATTAAAGAAGAAATAATAGTAATGTTCATTCCGGAAACGGCGGTAATGTGGCGCGTTCCTGTATTGTTAAATAAGTCTTTCCATTCCTTCGGAACGTTGCTCTCGTCTCCAAAAGTTAGCGCTTCTAAAAGTCCCAGCTGGGGCGGAGAAAAAAACTCCCTGTCAGCTTCCTTGAATTTATTTTTAAAGGAGAGGATACTTTTCATTAAAGGATTTCCCAAATCCTTTCCAAGAATTTCTATTCCCGGCCAGTTCATTGCAGAATAAATCCCCTCTTTCCTTAAATAGTTTCTGTAGTTAAATCCCTCCTTTATTTGAGGCGCTATGAGCTTTCCTTTAATTGCTAATTTGTCGCCATATTGATATTCCGGATATCTCGAGGTTGTAACCAGAACTTTACCGCTTATCGGCGATGAATAACTGCCATACTTTACTTCCTGCGTATTAACGGTTAATGCTGTATTTTTTTCTCTGATATCAGGGTCCTCCGCAACAATCCCGATTAGGGTAATTAAATATTCCTTATCGTTCAGATTAAACAGGCTGGAATTTACTATTTCAGACTCCACCGAAGAATACCGCCCGATTCCTGCTGCAAACAGCAAAATGCAAAAACCGGCTACGGCGATTTTTTTGTACCTCCAAAAGACAGAAATTGAAACTATCCCTAAAATTAAAAACCCCAGAATCGTCAGTCCGGAGATATTAATTTCAGATCTGATAAATATGCCCGAGATAAAAGAAAGGCACAGATAAAGAAAAATCCTTGAAGCCGTCATCTTTTTACCTTACCTGACAAACCTCAAAAAATGGAGAAATCTCTTTTTGAATCTTTAACAGAAATTCTTGAGGATAAGGTTTAATTTTTTCAAAAGCAGGATCAATCGTCTTTTCCGGCCTGAAATTCTGAAGATAATATTTTTTTGCAGGAGATAATGCTTTAGCAAGCTCTATAATGTCTTCTTCTGAATGAATGGTCGGAACAACGGTTGTCCGAAACTCGTAATCGATGCCTGAATTTTTGATAATCTCAACGCTTTTTTTTACCTTCCCCAAAAATATTTTCATCCCCGTCGCCTTATCGTATTTTTGATTTCCAAACGAGTTTTTCACGTCCATCGCGACATAATCAATTAATTTCTCCTTAATTAGGTTTTGTAGCATTTCCGGTTTTGATCCATTCGTATCGAGTTTAACCAGGAATCCCATCTTTTTTATTTTTCCGCAAAATTCCGGCAAATCATCATTAATGCACGGCTCTCCACCGCATATCACAACAGCCTCAAGCAGTCCTTTTTTCTTCTTTAAGAATCCCAAAAAATCTTTTTCAGGAATTATCGGATGTCCTTTTATCTTTTCCGGCATAACCAACTCTCCGGAATAACAAAACGGGCAGCGAAAATTACATCCCACCAAAAAAACAGTGCAGGCAAGCTTGCCGGGAAAATCTATCAGGGTAAGCTTTTGAAGACCGCCTATTTTCATTAATTAAACCGCAGCTAGTTCTTGCTTTCTAATCTTAAATTCCTTTCTTTCTTTAAATTCTTCTTGCTTTCCGTTGTTCCATTGGGAAACAGGCCTTAAATATCCGACAATTCTTGAATAAACTTCGCACGGTTGTTTGATGGTGCATTGGGGACAATAGAAATTTTCTCCGGCGATATATCCATGGACGGGACAGATAGAAAAAGTGGGGGTGATGGTAATATAAGGCAGGTGGAAATTTTCAAAAACTTTTTTAACAAGGTTTTTTACCGTTTGAACATCGGAAATTTTCTCGCCTATAAAAAGATGCAGAACTGTTCCGCCCGTATATCGGCACTGCAGTTCGTCCTGGAGCTTTAAGGCCTCAAAGATGTCGTCCGTATAATTTACCGGCAGCTGGCTGCTGTTTGTGTAGTAAGGGATGGCTTTTGTTCCCGCCGTAACGATATCAGGATATTTTTCTTTGTCTGTTCTGGCCTGACGATAGCTCGTCCCTTCCCCGGGGGTAGCTTCGAGATTATAAAGATTGTCCGTTTCCTTCTGATAATCAATTAATTTCTCGCGCATGAAATCTAAAACCTCCAAGGCGAATTTCTTTCCTCTTTTTGTAGCAATGTTTTCTCCAAGGAAATTCAGCAGAGCTTCGTTCATCCCCATTAAACCAATTGTTGAGAAATGATTTCCAAAATAAGAATCCCTGATTTTCTTCACAGAATCCAAATAGTGCTTCGAATAAGGGTAGAGGCCCTTTTCCATAAAATTTTCTAAAGCTTTCCTTTTCACCTCCAAACTTTCTTTCGCTAAGTCCATTAAATGAGCCAGTCTTTCAAAGAATTCCTTTTTAGTTTTTGAAAGATAGCCAATCCTCGGCATATTTATTGTGACAACTCCGATGCTTCCCGTCAGAGGGGCTGAACCGAATAATCCTCCGCCACGCTTGTAAAGATCTTTATTGGACAGTCTCAACCTGCAACACATAGAACGGAAATCGTCTGGGTTCATGTCGGAATCTACAAAATTTTGGAAATAATTAACTCCGTATTTCGCCGTAGCTTCCCACATTGAATCTAGGGCCGGGTTATCCCAATCAAAATCTTTTGTAATCGAGACTGTCGGTATTGGAAAAGTAAAAGGCCTTCCTTTTGCATCTCCCTCCATCAAAACTTCGTAAAATACTTTATTAAACAAATCCATTTCTTGCTGAAATTCTCCGTATATTTCTGCTTTAGGCATTCCGCCGATAATAATAGGTTGCTTTGCTAAAAATCCCGGCGGCTTAATATCCAAGGTAACGTTCAGGAATGGAGTCTGGAAACCGACCCTGGTTGGAACCATGCAATTATATAAAAATTCCTGCATTGCTTGCTTGACTTCTGCATATCCCAGCCTGTCGTAACGAATAAAAGGCGCCAACAAAGTATCAAAGTTCGAAACCGCATTAGCTCCGGCACTTTCTCCCTGCAAAGTATAAAAGAAATTTACGAGCTGGCCTAAAGCGGTTCTGAAATGTTTTGCCGGCCTGGATTCCAATTTTCCCGGCACTCCGCCGAATCCACGAAGCAGCAAGTCATAAAGATCCCATCCCATACAATAGCAGGCTAAGGTTTCCAGATTATGAATATGCAGATCTTCGTTGGCGGCTGCTTCCCTTATTTCTTTTGGATAAATTCTATTCAGCCAATATTTTTTTGCAACTGCTGAAATCGCGTACTGGTTCAAGCCCTGCAAAGAGTAAGTCATATTTGCGTTTTCGTGTATCTGCCAGTCAAGCTCTTTCAAGTAGCTATCAACCATTTCAGTAGATTCATCCACAACGCTAGCCGCTTCTCTTATTCTCCTTCTTTGCTCTCTGTAAAGTATATATGCCTTGGCCGTATCAGCCAGCCCCTCTAAAATCAAAACCTCCTCAACGATATCTTGAATCTGCTCAACCTGAGGTATTTCATCTTGCTTGAAACGCCTGTTTATAATTTTGATAACTTTATTTGAAAGGACTTTGGATTTTTCGCCATTACCTTGCCCAGTAGCGGTTAAAGCCTTGCAAATAGCGTCCTCAATTCGATTTTTATCAAAATCGACCATTACACCGTCCCTTTTTCTTACTTTTACAATTTTGTTCTGCATATTCTTTTAACTTTGCATTATTTTATCAAAACTTTTGGGTCTAGCGTACAAGCAATATCGTTTTTTTAGAAAAACGAGGGTCGTAGAAGCCTTTTCCCCGCACCATTTTTCTTTGATGCGGGGAAGATGATTATTGTATTTTATGCTAATAAAAAATCCCCGTCAAACATGGGGGAATTCTGCTCAAAAAATAAGTTTTCCACAGGCTCTTTAAAAGCCTGTCGCTATAACGGTTACTTTGATTTCTCCTTTTCTCAATTTTTCATCTTGAACTGCTCCAAAAATAATCCTTGCTTCGGGAGAAATTTCTTTCCCAATTAATTTTGCCACCTGATCAATTTCGGATAAGGTTACGTCTCCTCCGCCAGAAACGTTAAATAGGACTCCTTTTGCTCCCTTACAGGAGACATCAAGCAATGGAGAATTTAATGCTTTCGATGCCGCCTCTTCGGCTCTATTCTCTCCCTGACTGTAGCCGATGCCGAACAAAGCAGTGCCAGAGTTTTGCATTATAGCCCTAACGTCTGCAAAATCAACGTTTATAATTCCGGGCAAAACTATTAAATCAGAAATTCCCTGAACGGCCTGTCTCAAAATCTCATCGCACATCCAAAATGCGTTTGAAAGGGAAACTTTGGGATCCAACACGGAAATCAATTTATCATTTGAAATTGAAATTAGAGTATCAACCTTCTCCCCGAGTATTTTTAAGCTCGACCCAGCAATGCTCTGACGGAGTCTGCCCTCGAAAGAAAATGGCCTCGTCACGACGGCAACGGTTAAGGCGCCCTGTAATTTTGCGATTTCAGCGACAACGGGACCAGCTCCACTTCCTGTCCCGCCTCCCGCTCCGTAAGTAACGAAAACCATGTCAGAATCTTTTATGACTTCAGAAATTTCCAATTTGCTTTCTTCAGCGGCCAATCTTCCGATTTCCGGATTCATTCCAGCCCCCAAACCTCTCGTCAGCTTCCTGCCTATTCTTAACTTGTAATTCGCCCTTGTTTTTATCAGGTCTTGACCGTCGGTGTTCATCGCTATCAAATCCACGCCCCTAATCCTTAGTTTCATCATTCTGGATATTGCATTGGACCCCGATCCTCCAATGCCGATTACTTTTATTCTGGGAAAGTTTGTCATGAATTTTGTCTTTTTCATACTATACCCAATCTCAAAAAAAGAAAAGAGGGATTAAAAATATTGATAAATAGTTTAAAAAACAGCCCTTTTGGCTGTTTTTTTCAAAATACTTTACAAAAAATTAAGGGATGAACGCCCTGAATATTTTTTTTATCCTTTTCAAAATTCCTTTTTCGAATCCCTCTACTTCCGTTGAGTCGGCCGCCGTTAAAATCATTCCGCATACCGCTGAGAAAGCTGGATCCTCCTGCGGCGGGAAAAAACCCCGAGGAATACCTATTTTCACGGGAAGCTTTAATTCTTTCTTAGCGATGTCGCAAATCTTTGGTAATTTTGCACCTCCTCCGGTTAAAACTACACCGGCTGGAAGAATGCCTGATTTTGATATTTTTTTGAGCTCTTTTGAGACGAGATCAAAAACCTCAGAAACCCTTGGCTCGATTATTTGCATCAGTATTTTTGGAGAAAAAGTTAGATAACCCTCGCCGCCTGCCGTCTCGATTTTTATTACTTTTTTTTGGGGAGAATAAACACAAGTTCCGTATTCCAGTTTTATCCTTTCGGCTGTATCAACGTCTGTTCTCAACCCGACGGCAATGTCGTGGGTTATATTTGCCGACCCAACGGGAAAAACTGCCAGGTGAATCAAACTGCCTTCTTCAAACACGGCAAGCTCCGTTGTTCCGGCCCCGATGTCCAAAAGTATTACCCCTAGCTCTTTCTGCCTCTCGTCAAGAACCGCCCTAGCGCTTGCCAAAACAGAAGGAATTAAATCGTTTGCCTGAAGACCGGAACTTACAACCGCTTGGCTTAAGTTTTTAATGTATGGGGAGAAGCCGTATATCACTATTGCTTCAACCTCAAGCCTTACTCCCTGCATACCGACAACTTCTTTAATTCCTTTTTCGCCGTCAACTATGAACTCCTTTGGAAAAACCTGTAAAATTTCTTTGTTGGAGGGCAACGAAAAGGTTTGGGCAGCCTGTAAAACCCTATCAATATCGCTTTCAGATATTTTTCCGTCAGCTCTGGAAACAGAAATAAGGCCTTTTGAAGACGTAGAAGCGATATGACTTCCTCCGATATTTACATAAGCTGAGCTGATTTTCTGGCCTGCGTTTTCTTGGGCTTTTTCAAAAGAGCGTTTGATGATTTCCCCAACCTCTTGGGGATTGATTACCACTCCTCTCCTGATTCCTGATGACGGTTCCTGACCAAAACCTAAAACCTGAATGTCCGTTTCTTCCGGACGCTGAGAATCTGCAGGCTTTTTCACTGCAATTAAAGTTTTAGTAGTATGGGTTCCGATATCAACTCCTGCGATTATGTGGCCATTCATATAATATTATTTTACTTTATTTTATGTTCTAAACAATACACAGGTAGCTTTCTTCTTTTTTGAACATCTTTTTTGCCTCACTGATTTCTTTCTCATGGTCGTATCCTAAAACATGCAATACCCCGTGTATCAGCACCCTTCTTAGTTCCGTTCTGAATTTTGTCTTAAATTCGGCGGCGTTCTTTTTCACCGTATCCGGGCAAATCACAATTTCCGAAACTTCCGAAAACGGATTTTTATCGGATTTTTCCTCTGCACCAAAAGAAAGAACATCGGTTACCTTGTTCTTCTTTCTGAATTGTCTATTGAGTTCCTTAATTTCATTCCTCCTTACGAATACTATAGATAAATAGAGATTTTCTTTTTTTTCTGCTTCTAAAATCTTCCGGGCTATTTCCTTAAAATATTTTTTATCAATTCTGCCTCTTGTCAGGTTATTAACTTCTACCATGGCCTATGTCTTAATTAACAAATCTTTCACTATTTTACTGACAACGCCACCCTCTGCTTTTCCTTTAAATTTCGGCATAAGCTCTCCTAAAACCCTTCCCATGTCTTTTTGAGACGAGGCTCCGATTCTTGAAATAACCTCCTGAGCCATTTTTGCTATTTCTTTTTCCGAGATCGGCTCTGGCAAATATTTTTTTAATATTTCCAGTTCTTTTGTTTCTTTTTCAACAAGATCCTGTCTTTTCCCTTTTTCAAACTCAACGATGGATTCTTTCCTTTTTTTTGCTTCTGAAAAAACTAAACCAATTAATTCTTCCCCCGAAAGCCGGCTTTTTTTTACCAAATCTTCTTCATCGATCCCAGCTTCTTTTATTGCGACTTTGTATCTTTTTTCCTTTTCTTTTGAAATTATCGCCGCCAGCACCATACGCAAAACAGAACGCTTTAATTCGTTCTCTTTTTTCACCGCCTCGTTAAGGTCTTGTTGAATTATTTCCCTTAGAGACATTTGAAGGTCTTTTTATTCCTTTGTTTCACCGAGTTTTTCTAGGCGACCGTACTCTTTTTTTAACTCCTGTTTTCTCAAAGCCGCTCTTTTCCTGGCACCTTTACTCTTCGGTCGTTCGCTATATCGCACCTGGCGCGCTCGAACCATGATTCCGCTCTGCTGAATTCGTCTTGAAAAACGACGGAGCAGGCTTTGGGTGGTTTCGTGTTCTTGACGTCTAACTTCTAATGCCATATTATAAGTTTTAAATTATTTCTTTAATTTCTTCTTTATTTGTTCGACCGCTTTTTCCATCTTTACAGTTTCCTGTCTTCCGGAAACCATATCTTTTATAATAACAGTGCCCTCCAAGGCCTCCCTTTGGCCCAATATTAACGTATATAATGTCTTCATATTATTTGCCTTGCCCAATTGAGCTCTTAATGAATCCCTACCGAAAGATTCGGCAACATCAATCCGCGCCTTTCTAAATTCTTCCAATAATTTAAGGCTTCTCCTTTTCGCCAAGTCGCCTAACTGGGCTAAAAAAACCTGCGACCCCTGAAGAGAAACTTCTTTCTGCTTTTTTTCTTCTTCTGTTTTCATTAGATAAACGATTCTTTCAATTCCTGCAGCGCCCCCGCAGGCCGGGGCATCTTTGCCGCCCAAAAGCTTAACCAGACCATCGTATCTACCGCCGCCGGCCAAAGCAATCGGCGCTGTCTCACCTTTGCTTTCCGGCTCCTTGAAAATCTCGAATACAGTTTTTGTATAATAATCTAATCCTCTGACGAGATAAGGATTTAAACGATAAGGCACTTCGATTTCGTCCAAAAATTCCAAAACTTCCTTGAAATGGCTGTGGCATTCTTCGCATAAGTGATCAATTATTTGGGGAGCCTGAGCTTTTATCGGTTGGCATTTCTCTTCCTTACAATCCAGAAATCTTAGAGAATTTTCCTTCATCCTTCTCCTGCAATCTCCGCAGACTGAATGTTCTCTTGATCTGAGATAGCTCATCAATAGCTTTTTATAATAAGACCTGCATTGGGAATCGCCAATGCTGTTTACTTCGACCATCAGGTTTTTTATTTTAAGCTCTTTCAAAATGTTGTAAAAAATCTGGATTAGCTGAGCGTCTTTTACCGGACTTTTTTCTCCGATAATCTCGATATCCAGCTGGTTAAACTCGCGGAAACGTCCTGCTTGGGGAGTTTCGTACCTAAAAACAGGTCCGACTGCATAAAGTTTTATGGGCTGGGGAAGACTGACCATGCCATGCTCAACATATGCCCGGACTATTCCAGGAGTAAATTCGGGTCTTAAGGTCAACAAATCATCTCCTTTGGTTTTAAGATTATACATCTGCTTCTGGACAATATCTGTGCTTAATCCGGTTCCTTTTGAAAAAAGCTCGGTCTGCTCCAAAACGGGTATATCTATCTTTCCGAAACCATAAAAATGAAGTATCCCTTCGGCTACTTCAACAATTTTTCTGAAATATTTCTGGTCTTCAGGAAGGATATCGTGCATTCCTGTCGGGGCTTGAAATTTTATTTTTTTTATATTCACAAGAAAGCTAAAACACAATTAATTAATCTTTAACTAGCGGCTTGCGTTTTTTTATTAATAAGAGTAATCTGGAACTTCAATTTTCGCCATTACGGAAAAGGGCCACGCCCTCACTAACGCTCTGCCTATTAAATTTGCTCGAGGCAATACTCCCCACCTCCTTGAATCATAAGAAAGAGGCCTGTTGTCTCCCAAAACAAAGAATTCATCCTTTCCCAGTGTCATTTTTAAATTGCCCTGCGTAAAAGTCGGGTCTAGAAGATAGCTTGATTCGTCCAAAACTTGGATGCTTTCCTTATTAACGACAAACACTTTTCCGTTTTTTATCTCTACGGTCTCTCCCGGAAGTCCTATTATTCTTTTAATATATCTCTGGGAGGGAGAATTAGGGTATTTAAAAACAACTACTTCTCCTCTTTGAGGATTTCGAAATCTGTAGGAAATCTCATCGACTATCAGATAGTCGCCGGTATCGAAGTTGGGCTCCATGGACTGACCTTTGACAAAAAAAGGCTGAAATAAAAAATAGCGGATGGGGATAACAATCGCTAAGGCAACTACGACGACTTTCATGGTTTCAAACATAAAAGACAATAGGTTTTTCATAGCTTGAATTATAGCAAAAATTTTTAGGTTTTACAAGATAATGATATAATGTTTTAAATTCAGGCAAAAGAGGATTGGTAAAATTGAATTCTATGCTTATTCTTTTTGGTCTCGGTAATCCCGGTGAAAAATATATAAAGACACGCCATAATATCGGTTTTCGGCTGCTGGAAGTTTTCGCCAGGGAAAATAATTTTCCGGATTTTTCGGTTTCAAAAAGATTCAGCGCTGAAACCAGCGAAGGATTGATTGGCAAAAATAAAGTAATCCTGATAAAGCCTCTGACTTTTATGAATAATTCGGGAAAATCAGTCTCCGAGATAACAAGCTATTACAAAAAAGGGCAAGGGGAATTGATAGTTATTCATGACGATATTGATCTGCCTTTTAACAAAATCAGAATTGTCAGGAATCGCGGAGCAGCTGGACACAAGGGCGTAGAATCCGTAATCAAAGGATTGGAGACAAAAGATTTTATAAGAATACGGGTTGGAATAAATTCCGGGGGAACCGACTTTAAGCACAAGCAAGCTGAGGATTTTGTCCTGAAAAATTTCAATAAGAAAGAGGAAAAAAGCTTAAAAGAAATTTCAGAAAAGGTTATAGATGCGATTACAATATTAATGGACGAAGGGCTTGAAAAATCAATGAGCTTGTATAACCGTTAGCCTTCTTAAAAATCGAGGCCTTGAACCTGCCTCGATTGTTAAGAATCTTTTTGTCCTCCAGCCTGCCTGCAGGTCTTTAGAATTTTACCACTAAAGCGAGTAAAGCTCTAAAATTCGGCTATAATAGGATAAAGGAGGGTTTATACCTATTAATTCATCTGCTGGAAACCTCAGAGAGGCCGCAGCAGAGAAGCCTCCCGCAAGCAGACTGGAAAACAAAAATGGAATTCGCAAAAAAAAATAATTTATACTAGGCACAAAAAGATACCTTTCGAACGGAATCTTATGCCGGCCGCCAAGTCCTGGAATAGCGCACTAATTGACTACCTAATGATCATATATTATACTAGTTCACATGGAATTGTCAAGAACTGTTCCTTTGGATAAGATTTTAATATGCAGCCTCACCCCCTACTTTTTAGAAAAGAGGAATTTTTGGTTTGAAGAAAATCTCGGGAAGATTTTAGACGCCAGAAAAACTCAATCTTTTTTTGAAGATAACATCATATTCTGCCAGCGAAATGAAGTGTATAATTTTTCCCAATTCTTGAGAAAACTTGACGAAATGGGCTATGAAAAAGTGCTTGAGGTTTCAGAACCCGGGGAGTTTTCCGCAAGGGGCGGAATAATGGACGTATTTCCCATAAATTTGAACTATGCTGCTAGAATCGAATTTACGGGAAACGGAATAGAAACCATAGAAAGGCTGCCGGTTGAAACAGAGAATGAGGAAAAAGCAAAAGAAATTCTTAAAAAAAAATTGAAATCACAAAAAATTTTCTCGGATTTGAAAGGCTTAAAAGCAGGAAACTATTTGGTGCATTTGGATCACGGTATCGGTATCTATAATCAGCAAGTAACAATTGAAGATCGTCAATATTACCAACTCGAATACGCAGAAAATGATAAGTTGTATGTTCCGCTGGGGCTGGAAAGGAAACTGTCTCGTTATGTCGGCTTTGCCGAACCGAGAATTTCAAGATTAGGCTCAATGATATGGCAAAAAACAAAGAAGAGGATAAAAGAAGGTGCAGAAAAACTGGCAAAGGAATTGCTGGAAATTTATGCAAAAAGAGAAACCAGCCTAAGACCGCCGTATTTGCCGGAAGATGAAATCGATTTGCACCTAGCTTCAGGCTTTAGATACGAAGAAACTCCGGATCAAGCTCAAGCAATTGAGGATATAAAGCAAGATTTGGAAAAAGAGGAACCTATGGATCGAATAGTTTGCGGAGATGTCGGTTTTGGAAAAACCGAAGTTGCTTTAAGAACTCTTGTAAAGGCGGTGAAATCAGGATATCAGGCTGCAATGATCTGCCCCACTACAATACTTACGGACCAGCATTTTCATAATTTCAAAGACAGGCTCAAAGGTCTGCCGATAACAATAGCGTCTCTCTCGAGATTGCAGTCAAAAAAAGAACAGAAAGAAATAGTCAGCGACTTGAGAAAAGGAAAAATAGATATCGTCATCGGAACTCACCGAATCCTGTCAAAAGATATTGAATTTGAAAAACTCGGCCTCTTAATAATTGACGACGAGCAGAGGTTCGGCGTAAAACAGAAAGAAATGCTGAAAAAGATAAGAGCGTCTTTAGACGTTTTATCTCTTTCCGCAACCCCGATCCCAAGAACATTATATTTGGCAATGTCTTCCCTTAAGAGCATCAGCCTGATCCAGACTCCGCCGGAAGGAAGACTGCCTATTGCAACTTCGATTTCACGTTGGTCGGAAAAAGTGATTAAAGATGCTGTCAATCAAGAAATTTCGAGAGACGGCCAGGTTTATTATCTGCATAATCGCGTTGAAACTATTGCTGGTGTTAAAAAATTTCTGGAAGAATTAGTACCCGATGCAAAATTCGGAATTGCTCACGGCAAATTGCGGGAAAAAGAATTGGTGAAAATAATGGAAGATTTTCAGAGTAAAAAAATTGACGTATTGATAGCAACCACTATTATTGAAAATGGCATCGACCTTCCCAACGTTAACACGTTAATAGTTGCCGACGCCACCCGCCTCGGCTTATCGCAGGCATATCAAATCAGGGGAAGAATCGGAAGATCTCGCATTCAGGCTTATTCCTATTTTTTATTTCCCCGTAAATTATTAGGCCTGGCAAAACAAAGATTGCATGCTCTCAGAGAAGCTGAAGAGCTCGGTTCAGGATATCGGATTGCTATGAAAGATTTGGAAATCCGAGGAGCAGGAAACATATTAGGGAAAGAACAAAGCGGAAACATAAACAGAGTTGGCCTGAATCTTTACTGCCAGATGCTTGCTGAAAGCGTTGAAAAACTAAAGTCGGGATCAGTTATTTAGTTAAATAAAAAGCCGGGATAGGGCTAAAATTCCCGGCCCTTAGATCTAGCTCTGTTTCTTGCCCAGAGCTTCTTTGAGTTTTCTAAACTCCACCAGCTCAACCCCTAACTCCATCGTACAAAGAGGAATCAGGCCAACTTCTTCTTTTTTCTCGAGGCACTTGTTCACGAGCCTAGCAGATTCTTCGCCAAACCTGAACAAATGATTGCCCACGATTACTGTGTCGCCTGCTTTTACTTTCATTTTCCGTCTCCTTTCCGCCGTCGACCAGCCCAAGGCTTGATAGACGATCTATCCTAATCCTTTTTGCCTTTTGATTATTTCTAAGGCTTTGTAGATTTTCTCGGCCGTAATGCCCTCGATGGACAGCATTGCAGAAGGATGTTCCTCGTACTGCCAATAAATGCAATAACATTTTCCTTCTTTTCTTGCGCTAAATCCTGAAGGGAGAATAACTACGATTTCTTTTTGACATTCCTTCTCGTCGCATCTGGAGAACATTTTAATTACCCCCCTCAACAATACCTAAAAAGAACAAGCGTAAACGAATATGAAATTATATATCTTTGTCACAATTTTGTCAAATTAAAAGCCAAGGGAACTCCTCGGCTTTTGAATCTTAGCTTAATTAATGGTTTCTACTTCACTACCCTCCTTTGTGAGAAGAAATTGATTTCCGCAACTTCCGCATTTAATAACCTTGCTTTTAAGAACTAATCCATAAAGTTCCTCCTCGCAATAAGGACACACAATGATTGTTATTAACGAACAATCGTTTGGTCTTGTTTTTGATTTCTTTGGCATCTTTTTCATCGCCACTCCTTTTCGCAATTGTACCAGAGATTTTCACCTGTAATACTTTATTTACATATTAAAATTAACGTGTCAAATTTTGAATAATTTTGTTAATTTTATTTTTAATGCTAAATTGGTTAAATGGAAATAAAAAAAATTTCCATAAACGAAGAAGGATATCCTGAGCTGTTAAGAAAGATTCCCAATCCCCCGAAAATTATATATGTACAGGGTGTATTAATATCTAAAGAAAACCGTTTCGCTGTTGTCGGAACCAGAAGATATTCTTCCTACGGCAAACAGGTGGCTATGGATTTAAGCGGCGACCTTTCGGAAGCAGGATTAATAATCGTCAGCGGCCTGGCTCCGGGAATTGATACATTCTCCCACCAGGCGGTTATAGAAAGAAACAAAAGAACGATTGCAGTTTTAGGGACCGGAATTGACGAAAAAAGCCTTTACCCGAAATCAAATATCAAGCTGGCAAGAAAAATTATAGAAACAGGCGGCTGCTTGATATCAGAGTATCCGGAAGGGATGAGAGGAACTAGATTTACCTTTCCGCAAAGAAACAGGATAATTTCAGGATTATCTTTAGGCGTATTGGTAGTGGAAGCGAAAATAAAGTCCGGGTCACTGATCACCGCAGAAGAAGCGTTCCGACAGAAAAGAAAGGTTTTTGCAGTACCTGGACAAATTTATTCTCCGAATTCGGCCGGCTGCCATTTTCTTCTCAAGAAAGGGGCTATATTGGCCGATAGCGCAGACGATATAATCAGGGAACTGAGCATTCCGAAACTTCCTTTGGAAAAAAAGTTTGCCTTTGACGGAAATCCCGAAGAAGTCCTGATATTAAAATGCCTGAAAGAAGGAGGCTTGCACATAGACAGGGTTATTGAAAAGACAAAACTGCCTGCGAAAAAAGTGGTCGGACTTCTTTCAATTTTAGAAATAAAAGGTAAGGTAAAAAATTTGGGAGCTAATATTTATGCAGTTAGTAATCGTTGAATCACCCACAAAAGCTAAAACGATAGGGAAATTTTTAGGCCAAGAATATAAGGTTTTTTCTTCCTATGGTCACGTAAGAGATTTACCCAAGAGCACAATCGGAGTTGATTTAGAAAACAATTTCGAGCCAAAATATATAACAATGCCGAAAGCCAGAAAAACCATAACCCTGCTCAAGAAAGAGGTTGCCGGTTCTGAAAAAATACTTTTAAGTACGGATCCTGACAGAGAAGGAGAAGCGATTGCCTGGCACCTTGTTCAGGCCTTGGGCCTGAACAACCCTAAAAGCACCTCCTCCACCAAGGCTTCAAAGGGCAAGCAAAAGCCAATGGTAAAAACTTACGATCGGATTACATTTCACGAAATAACAAAAAAGGCAGTTGAGGAAGCTTTAGCAAATCCACGTCAGATAGACATGAACCTGGTTAATGCCCAGCAGGCAAGGAGGGTTCTGGACAGAATCGTTGGCTATAAACTTTCCCCCTTCCTTTGGAAAAAAGTTGTCCGGGGGTTATCTGCAGGCAGAGTACAGTCTGTCGCGGTGCGGCTGGTCGTAGAACGCGAAAGAGAGGTTCTGAAATTTATAGCCGAGGAATATTGGACTATTATCGCTAAGCTTAAAACGCAAAAACCCAAAGTCAAAAACGAGTTCGAGGCAACGCTAGTAAAGATCGGGGACAAAACTTTAGAAAAACTTGAAATCAAAACAAAAGAAGAAGCGGAAAAAATAACCGAAGACCTCAAGGGAGCGAATTATATTATTGAAAATGTCGATAAAAAAGAGGTGAAAAGAAATCCCCTGCCGCCTTTTACCACCAGCGCCTTGCAGCAAGAAGCCTGGAAAAAACTTAGATTTCCCGCAAAGCTGACAATGAGATTGGCGCAAGGGCTTTATGAAAAAGGGTTTATCACTTACC
>Ga0315277_10002098_pt1 | contig 28098 bp, 24 predicted proteins | sample YL17G05_15_MG_FD_203695 | JGI IMG/M metagenome (GOLD analysis project Ga0315277, IMG submission 203695) | Sediment microbial communities from Yellowstone Lake, YNP, Wyoming, USA - YL17G05_15 | ecosystem: Environmental > Aquatic > Freshwater > Lake > Sediment | place: USA: Wyoming | collected... | reverse complement strand
TAACTTCCGGGCACAAAGGGACTTAGAAACAACGAATCACACAAATCGCACGAATGAAGAAGCTATGGCAAGCCAACCTGATTGGTGTAATTCGTGTGATTCGTGGTTCAGAAGTTCCTTAGTTGCGGTCGAAGGCCATTTATGCAAAACAAAGCCAAACTTGGGGCGACTGGGGCATGTGGGCAAAGGCGGTTGTCGTGGGGTGTGGCCGGCGTTCGGTGGCCGATTCCGGCCTCCACGTAGGACGAGCGTCCCCGCTCGTCCCTCTACGGTATGTTCACGAACAGCATCCTGGGCAACCATCAACGCCCAGAATGGGCGAGCGAGGACGCTCGCCCTACAAAGAGCCGCATGGATCGCCACCATATTCCGGCCGCACCCTTGTCGCGTGGGGGGCTCGGCTTGGAAGTGGAACGTGCAAAACGAACCCAATTGGGCGCACTCGGCCCTTCCATCGTTCCGGCATTCCGGTTGGATGCCGATTGTGCAAAACGAACCCAATTCGCCGGGCCGGGCCCGGGACAATGCATCCGCAAGGATGCAGGGAGATAACGCCTTGCGGCGTCGCTACGAACGGGAGCCAGACGTACGAAACAAAGCCAATTGGCCGGGGGCGATGCGAGTGACAAACGCTTGCGAGGAAAGGAGCTATGGCGTTTGGGGCGGTCTGGCGGGCGTGGAAAACAAAGCCAATTGCCCAGGGATCGGGGTTCAGGGGGCAGGGGCCGGCAAGCTGACGCCCGCCCCCTGGCCGCCGCGATTCTGTGCAAAACAAAGCAATTTGTTTCGAGTTTGGTATTTCGTGCTTCGGAATTCCCGCCCTGCGGGTATCGTGCTTTGAGCTTCGCGCGCGGACGGCGCGCGGTGGACACCCTTCGGGATTCATGGGCGGGACGCCTCATGCTACGTGGTGCCTTTTACTTCCTTCTTGATTCGCTGGATGTGGCCGCGGCCGAGGGCTTTGACCTCGCAGCCGAGCTCGAAGTAGCGGCGGATCTTGTCGTCGGACAGGATGCCGTAGCAGTCGATCACCGCCAGCGGGGCGCCCGCCCACTTGACCACATCGTCGGGTTCCAGCTTCAGGTACGGCTCGTGCGGGACGGCCAGAATCACGGCTTCGGCGCCGCGAAGGACCTTGGCCAGGTCCTTTTCCACCACGGCTTTGACCAGTCCCTCCTGGTTGCGGAAGAAGCGCGACCAGGAATGGCCTGGGGCCGGGTAGCTGTCCTGCTGCTCCAGCTCGTACCAATGATCGACGTACGGGTCGTGGATGCGCATCTCGGCGCCCATCTCGGTGAGCTTGCGGACGACCATCTCGCTGCCGCTGTAGCGTGTGTCGCCGACGTCCTGGCGATAGCTGGCGCCGCAGATGAGGACCTGGGCGCCGGCGATGTACCGGCCCATGTTCCGCAGGGCGTCGCGCGTCAGCTCCGCCACGTGCAGGCCGCGGGTGTCGTTGGTGTCGATGGCGACCGGGGTGATCTTGAAGACGTTGTCGCCATCCTCGAAGCCGAGGATGTGCTTGTAGGCCCAGTAGCCCAGGCCGCCGTCTTTCGGCAGGCAGTAGCCGCCGACGCCGGGGCCCGGGAAGATCATGTTGCTGTGCGTCGGCCTCATCTTGATCGCCTTGATGACCTTGATCAGATCGACACCGTTGCGCTCCGCGAAGACGCTCCATTCGTTCAGGAATGCCAGGATGGTCGCCCGGTAGGAGTTCTCGACGATCTTGGTGGTCTCGGACTCGATGGGCCGGTCCATCACGGTCAGCGGGAATTTCTCGGTGTTGAGCACCTCCTTGAGGAACTTGACGACCCGGTCGCGGGCTTCGGGGGTGCAGCCGGAGCAGACCCGCCAGAAGTCGCGGATGCTCGAAACATATTCCCGGCCGGGCATCACCCGCTCGAAACTGTGGCTCAGCAGCGGCGTCGCAGCGATCCCGCGGGAGGCGAACGCTTTCTTCATAATCGGCCAGGCGACGAACTCCGTCGTGCCCGGCGCGACCGTCGTTTCGATCAGCACTAGGCAATCGGGCTGGATCTTCTCGCCGATGGTCCGCATGGTCGCCTCCAGGGCGGTCATCTCGGCTTCGCCGGTGCGCATGTTGCCCAGGTGGTGCTTGGTATAATCGCATTGGACGTCCACGACCACGCAGTCGGCCAGGCCCAGGCAATCGCTGTTGTAGGTGGCCACGAGGGTTTTCTTCTGATTGACGCAGCGGGCGATCATCGGGTCCACCTCGGGATCTTCCGCCTTGACGGGGGACTGCCCGCGGTTGAGCATGGGGATTTTCCAATAGCTGCGGCCGCTGGGCCTCTGGCAGCCGATGACGAACTTGCTGGGCTTGCCCGTCTTCTTATCGACGGTGTCGGCGATGATGGCGGCCATGATGGCCCCGACGAAACCGACGCCCATGACGACGACGATCTCCTTGCCTTCCTTCCTCGCGGCTTGCACGAGGGCCTCGATACGCTGGTACTCCTGAGCGTAGTCTTCAGGTCTTGGCAGTGGGAACTTCTCGCCTGTCGGACTCACAGAATAATCGCTCATTCGCTCTCACCCCAGATTTGCCCATTCTAATCGGACCATGGCGGCTCCTTTCCGCTGCGACCGGGGCATCGGTCCAGCAGACGCTCCAAGTTTAGCGGCAATCAGGACCATATCAAGGCTTTTCGTCTTGGGCCTCGATGATGGGCTCGTGGGGTGAATCGACCTCACGGGCTTGGTACTTAAGGCCGAAAATGGTATAATTCAGGGAGCAATACGTCGATCTGTCGGATTGTGTTGCCCGCCGTTTGTGGCAAAAAGGCAGGAGGAATGCATGCCAGGAGTTCATTCTGCACCGCGAGCTTGTGTGTCGCTGCGCAGAGCAGGCCGGGTCGCCTGCACGGTGCTTCTGGTCCTGTGCGCGTCGGCGGCGTCGGCGGGGCAGCCGGTGTTTGAGTACCCCGTAATGATATTAGATGTCCACGATGCGGATGACAGTTGCTGGCGCGGGATGGATGCAGATGGCAATTGGCACGGCCCGGACTTGCAGGCTGGGGTGCTGGTCGTGCCGGAGGTCTGGCTGGTAGGGCCGCCGCCGTCAAGCGTGTCGGCCGTGACCATCCCGGAGGACCACTGGATACACCTGGCATTCTCCGGCCGGATCGCCGATGGCAACGGCGCCGATATCATTATTGAGGAATCCGGGAAAATGGGGGAGCAGGCCCTCGTGTTCCTTACCGACGGCCAGGAGCAGGAGTACGCGGCCGCTCTGGCCGTCGTGGAGAACACGGACCGCCAGGAATCCACCCGTATCGAAATCGATCTCGCGGAGAATCCCGTCCCCTTTGTGACGCGGGGGATACGCATCGTCGGCATCGACTTAGGCGGCGGCTCCCCCGGCTTCGACCTGGCCAACGTTCAGGCACGCATCTCCCACGAGTGCGGCAAGCAGGCTGGTTACCCGAATCCCCTGAGCGGCGCTGCCGGCATCGATCCCGACGTTCAATTACGCTGGACGCCTGGGTGTTCGGCGGGTGCGCATCGGATCTACTTCAGTGCCGTGGAATCCGAAGTCAGGTCCGGCTCGCCTGAAGCTCTCTACCCGCCCCAGCCCCATGATGCAGATACCTTTCAGCCGCCGGACCTGGAAGTGGGACGGACGTACTACTGGCGCGTCGATGAAGTCGATCAGACGGATGCCAACGAAATCTACGCCGGCGACGTGTGGTCCTTCACCGTGTGGGACCATCTGGTCGTCGATGACTTTGAAGGCTACGTCGACGGGCCGTCTATTGAGGAGGCTTGGCAGCCGATAGGCTTGGGCGGCGTGCGGCTGGACCAGACGGCCTCCTGCGTCTGCCAGAACTCCATGGTCTTGGACTACTACTGTGCCTATAGCCTCCCATCGGCGGCCCTCCACGTCTTCGACGAGCCCCAGGACTGGCGGCGGGGCGGGATCAGGACGCTGCAACTGACATTGCGCGATGGCCCGTTTGGCCTCGGCGACAGTCAACTCTATGTGGTGCTGACCGACGGTGAGAACGCGCAACTGATCCCATATTCGGGCCCGGCGGATCCCAACGCTGACTGGGACACATGGCGCATCGACCTGCGCGACTTCAACGGGATCGATCTGACGCGGGTCCGGGCCATGGTCGTTGGCGTGGGCTCCACGTCATTTCTGAGCGGTGAGTCACACACGAGTTCCGTCAGCATTACCGACATCAGCCTGTATCCCGAGCTTTGTCTCCACGGCGGGCTCGCCGCGGACCTCAACGGCGATTGTGCCGTGGACTGTGGGGACGTTCAGCGGATGGCGGCCGACTGGCTCAATACTCAGGTCCACACGTACCCTGTGGCCGAGCCGAATGATCCGGTGCTCCGGTACACCTTCGACGGTCACACTGACGACAGCGCGGGGACCAGACACGGTCAGGGACAGGGCCGGCTGAGCTACGAACCCGGTGTACACGGCCAAGCCATTCACTTCGCTAACCCGGACGACGCCGTGATCGTGCCCGATGCCGCAAACCTCTTCGCCGGAATGACCGGCGCCGTCACGATCGCGTTCTGGCAGTACGGCGATGACTCGTCCCACCTCAATGACACGATCTGCTGCTCGAATTACGAGTACGGCAAGTCCAACCCCGCGATCTCCATCAATCTCGGCTGCTGGGAAGACCCGGGGAGGTATCGCTGGGATTGCGGCTATCCCTGGTCGCCGGACAATCGCGTTGCAGGCATCCACCGCGACCGGCGGGAGTGGACCGGCCGCTGGAATCACTGGGTATTCACGAAGGACATTCACGCAACATCCGATGGACAGACCGGCCGGATGCAAATGTATCTCAACGGCGCCTTGTACGACGAGCGCTACGGCACCGACTCGCCCATCACCGGCGTCGCCTCGTTTGAGATCGGCTCCGGCTGGTATGGCCGTTACGACGGCCTGATCGACGACTTTGAAATCTACGACTATGCCCTGTCGCCGGCGGAGGTTGCCTGGCTAGCCTCGGACGGGACCGGCGTAGTCGAAGACGCCGTTTCATCGCCCGCCGACCTCGACAACAGCGGCCGCGTCGATCTCCACGATTTCGCCCTCCTCGCCACCCAATGGCTCGAAGACAACCTCTGGCCGTAGCTCCGTGTGTCTCTGTTCGGGATTCCGCCTTCAGGCGGCCGGCACGGGCAGTGGAATATTGGGATGATGGAGTAACGGAATGTTGGGGGACGCTTACGTCATCCGCCATCATTCTAGCATCGCACCGTTCGATCTTTCCACCTCTGCCGGCGTCACTACACGCAATATTTGATTTCCTCCGGGGTCTCAGGGATAATCCCTGGTGGTACAGGCTTGATCCGGTGTCTCGGACGCGACGATTGAGACCACGTCTCGTAGTCGGTGGCTTGTCCTGCGGAGAAAGAAGATAGGGCTTGGAAGGAGAACAATCATGAAATGGTTACTTGCGGGAATGTTGCGGTTGAGTGCTACGGGACTGCTGATGGTTTCAGCGTTCGCAGGTGCGGCTTGGGGACAGGCGGGGGACGATGCGGCTTTGGGGCCGCCGGTCGTGGCTCATTTTCACCTTAGCGGCTTGCTGCAGGAGTCGCCTGTCGCCGATCCCTTTGGGTTGATGGCGGGGGAGATGACCTCTCTCAAAGACCTCGTGCAGCACATGGAGAAGGCCAGTGCCGACAGCGAGGTCAAAGCCGTGATTCTCACCTTCGGCAGCCTGCAGTTCGGGCTCGGACAACTGCAGGAGCTGCGTCAATCCATCGAGCGGCTCAAGACCGCCGGCAAGAAGGTGTACGTGTACGCGGAAGCCATGGACACCCGCACGTACGCCCTGCTGTGTGTGGGCAGTCGCCTCAGCGTCGCCCCGCAGTCGTCGCTGTGGCTGACGGGCATATACGGGGAATCGCTCTACGTGAAGGGCCTGCTGGACAAGATCGGGGTCCAGGCGGACTACCTGCACATGGGCGACTACAAGTCCGCCGCGGAGATGCTGACGCGGACGAGCCCCAGCGCCCAGGCCGAGGAGAACCTCAACTGGGTCTTCGACGGTTTCTACAACTCGCTCGTGGAGATGATCGCCAAGTCGCGGGGCAAAAAGGCCGAGGAGATTCGCGACCTGATCGATCACGGCCCGTATCTCGCGGAGCAGGCCCTGCAAAAGGGACTGATCGACGCGGTCGAGACGCGGGAGGAGTTTCTGGCCCAAGTCAGGAAAGAGGTTGGCGAGCAGATGACGGTGAACAACCGCTACGGCCGGCAGGAGCGCACCGCGATCAATCTCGCCAGCCCGCTTGCGATCTTCTCCCTGCTCGCCGAGATGTTCAAGGCCCCGGCAGCATCGCAGAAGGACGCAATAGCACTGATCTACATCGAGGGCGCTGTTCTGCCGGGATACAGCGCGCCCAGCTTGTTCGGGGCATTCAACGCGGCCTTCAGCGGCGATATCCAGAAGGCCCTGGAGAAGGCCGCCGAAACTGATTCGGTCAAGGCGGTGGTCATGCGTGTCGATTCGCCCGGCGGCCTGCAACAGGCGATCGAGTACGCCGCCGCGAAGGTTTCGCTCAAGGACTATGAAGTCCGCGTGATTCCCGAGCCCCAGGATTTCCTCGCGCTGCTCATGGGCGAGTATTCCGGCGAGGGCGAACGGCCCACAGACGTCACGCTATCGGGCGCGACGAGCCTGTTCGCCAACCACCCGACGCTGGCCCCACTGCTCGACCTGCTGCGAAAGACCGAGCCCCAGCGAGCCGCGGCCCTGGCCCAGGCCCTCCAGCGAATCGAGCTCCTCCGCAAAGAAAGCGTGATCCTGATGATGCCCTTCGACATGGTGCTCCAGTAACAGGGGACTCAGCGATGAATTAGAGACGAAACGAGTCTTCTGAGTTGTCTTGTGGAGGGATGTTCTGCATTAATCTGCTCATTGTACTTGGAATCGGATACGCGGCGGCGGTCGCGTTCTTCTTTGCACGCCGATTGAAGGCGGCTTCACGCAGTACGGCCTTTGTCCTGCTGGGCGTGATCGTCCTTGGCAGTGCGCTGCGGCTTGAAGTCGAGAACGTGGCGGCGCGGTACGTCGTGGCCGGGCTGTTGCTGATAATCTTCCTGCTGCACATGTGGGACCTGCACATGGACGCGGACCGGATCACCCGGTTGGGTCTTTGGGACTACATGGTCTTCCTGGGGGACTACGCCTGGAGCGTCGCGAGGGTTGTCGACGGCTATGGCGTCGGCCTCCCGTTCAAGCGACGAGCCATTGACGCCGGCAAGCATGTGACGGGTTTGTGCCTGATGTCGGCGGTGGCCGTAGGTGTCTTCAAGGTGAATTGGGGCGATTATCCATTCCTGCTCGAACACGCCGTGAAATCGACCGCTCTGGCGGCGTGGACCATCTGGGCCTTCCAGGCGAACACGGCTTTGTGGCGGCTGGCAGGCGCTCCGGCGGCGTACTTCACCGCGGGCAACGTGCTCCTGGCGTGCAGTCCCGCCGACTTCTGGCGGCGGTGGAACCGGCCGATGTACCGCTGGTTGCTGGAGAATGTCTACAAGCCCCTGGGGGGCCGAAGACGCCCCTCGCTCGCGACACTGGCCACGTTTGCGCTCTCCGGGCTCCTTCACGAGTACCTCTTCGCTGTGACATTCCGGCGCGTCGCCGGGTACGTCACGGCCTTCTTCCTGCTGCACGGCGTGGCCGCGGTGCTGACTCGTCGATTCAAGCCCACCGGCCGGCTCATCCTCCCGGCCGTCCTCCTTACGTTTGCCTTCAACACCGCGTCGACGGTATTGTTGTTCATCCCGATCAATGACCGGCTTCCTTTGTACGTGAATGAAGTCCCGAAATGGATGCATCTGTGGTAGAAAGGTGAGCCAGTGACGAGACGACATCAAGAGGCTGCAAGGTCTGCCCTTCGACATAGTGCTGCAATAATCAATCAAGCCTCGCATCAGACGGACGGTTGATGAATGCCTTTCGATGGTTTGCTCATCACAGTTGGGATTGGATACGCGGCGGCCGTCCTGTTCTTCTTTGCGCGAGGACTGAAGCCGGTCGCACGGAGTATAGCCTTCGTTCTGCTGGGCATCCCGGTTCTCGGCTGTGTGGGTCTGCTTGAGACTGGGAATGCGGCTGTTCGATTCGTCGCGATCAGTCTGCCGCTCATGATCTTCCTGCTGCACATGTGGGACCTGCACATGGATCCGGACCGGGTCAGCCGTTTGGGCCTTTGGCACTACATAGTTTTCGTGGGGGACTACGCCTGGAGCGTGGCCAGGATCGTCGACGACTATGGAGTTGGCCTGCCGTTCAGACGGCGAGCGCTCGATGCGGGCAGGTACGTGGCCGGCCTGTGCCTCGTGTCGGCAGTGACCGTTGGTGCCTTCAGGGTTGACTGGGCCGCTTATCCATTCCTGGTCGAACACGCCGTCAAGTCGACCTGTCTGGCGGCATTGGGCCTCTGGGCTTTCCAGGCCAACACGGCTCTGTGGCGACTGGCGGGCGCTCCGGCGGCCTACGTTGCTACCCGGAGTGTGCTCGCGGCCCATAGCCCAGCCGATTTCTGGCGACGGTGGAACCGGCCGATGTACCGCTGGCTGCTGGAGAATGTTTATAAGCCTCTGGGGGGCCGGAGGCGTCCCCTGCTTGCCGCCCTCGCGGCGTTCGCCGTTTCCGGCCTGCTTCATGAGTTTCAGTTCGCCGTGACATTCCGGCGAGTCACCGGCTACCCCACGGCCTTCTTCCTGCTGCAGGGCCTGGCCACCGTGCTGACCCGCCGCTTCAAACCGACCGGCTGGCTCGTCCTCCCGGCCGCGCTCTTTACATTTGCCTTCAACACCGCCTCCACGGTACTGTTGCTCATCCCGGTCAGTGACCAGCTTCCTTTGTACGTGAATGAAGTCCCGAAATGGGCGCGCCTATGGTAGCGAGGTGAGCACGTGACGAAACGACACAGCATCGAGGACAAGGACACAGGACACTACACTTGCCATCAAGTCGTCGAGAAGATCAATGTCGATGGACAACTGTCGGAGGCATGCTGGGAGCGGGCGCCGAAGTCGCCGCGGTTCGTGGATATGGTCACGGGCGTGCCGGGCTTTCTCGATACACGCATGGCGGCGCTGTGGGACGATGAGAATCTGTACCTCGGCTTCTGGGTTGAGGAGCCCAATATCCAGGCAAACCTCACAGAACGGGACTCCCCAGTCTATTTCGAGAACGATATCGAGGTCTTCATCGCCGGGCCGGACTGCTACTACGAGTTTCAAATCAACGCCCGCGGGACCATCTATGAGGTCTTCTACATCTGGCAGGAGGCGTATGAGAAGGCAGGCTTCGCAGATAAACCCGAGTTCAACCTGCTCAGGCACCGCGTGGATGTCCTTGGCGGCTTTCAGGACGCGATGCGGTACAAGAAGCACCCCCGGGGCCGGCGTTGGGCCTTCATGGACTGGGACTTCCCCGGTCTGCAAGCGGCGGTCCATGTCGATGGGACGTTGAACGACAGCTCCGATATCGACCGCGGCTGGACGGTCGAGCTGGCGTTTCCCTGGTCCGGCATGCGGACTCTGGCCCAGGGCCGTCCTGTGCCACCGCGAGACGGGGACATCTGGCGAATGGATTTCTCCCGCTTCGAGGCGTTGGCGTACAACAGCCGGGTGACGGACCCCTCAATCGGCTGGTCGTTCAGCAAGCACGGTGTGTACGACTCCCACATCCCCGAGTGCTTTCCAAACGTGCATTTTTCAAGTGACCTCGCATGAGAAAACATGCGGTGGCTCTGCGGCTTGTCGATTATGATCGGGGTGGTTCAGAGTGAGAGTGGTCGCCTGTTCGGGCCGGTCGCCCTGGTGGGCGCCGGACGATGACCAGGTCCAGGTGTCTCGGGTGTCGACTATGCAAAAAGAGCGATTGAACAGGAGTGAGCGAGGCCCGCAGGCGTGCTCGATCTGCGGCAAAAGCTTTCCCAGAGAGGAGCTCATCAGTGGCATCATCGTGCGGCCGGCGATCGCCGAGCTGGTCCGGCGGGACCATCCGCAGTGGTCCCCGCAGGGCGCCATCTGCCGGGACGATCTCAACCGGTACCGGTCCGAGTACGTGCGAAAAATCCTCGAATCGGAAAAAGGGGAGCTGACCTTCCTCGAAGAGGAGGTGCTGTCCAGTCTGCAACAGCACGAGGTGCTGGCAACCAACGTCGAGGCGGAGCTGGAGCAGAAGTGGACGCTGGGGGAGAGACTGGCGGACCGCATGGCCGCGTTCGGCGGCAGTTGGCTGTTTCTGTTCTTTTTCGGGGCCTTCATGACCGGCTGGATCGTTCTGAATTCGGTCGTGCTGTGGAGGCGCCCGGTCGACCCGTATCCGTTCATCCTGCTCAACCTCGTGCTCTCGTGTCTGGCGGCCATCCAGGCGCCGGTCATCATGATGAGCCAGAACCGGCAGGAGGCCAAGGACCGTCTTCGCTCCCAGCACGACTATCAGGTGAACCTGAAGGCCGAGCTGGAGATTCGCCATCCGCATGAGAAGATCGACCACATGCTGTCGCATCAGTGGGAGCGGCTGGTGGAGATTCAGGAAATCGAGATCGAGCTGCTCGGCGAGCTTGAGCGTGGGCACCACTGAGGAACGGCGTGTGCGACAATGGTCCGCCGCGTCTGTCGCAGCCGAGTGCGCCAGGGCGGAAAAATGCCTGTGCGACGCTGCCTGGCGGCGAAAAGAAGAGGACCTTCGTATGACAAGACTATGCGTCATGTTGTCCATCATAGGGCTGGGTGTGGTCTCATGCGCTACGAATCAGGAGGCGCCGGATGCGGAGCAGGACGTACTCACGTTGCAGCCCCCGGGGCCCCTCGATGATGATTGGAGCCGGTGGCTCGTCGGGCAGTGGGAGGTCACCGCCGAATCCGATCTTGCGCAATTCAAGAGTTGGGTCAAGGGCCGGGGGCGGATGAACGTCGAGCTCGTGCTCGGGGGGCAATTCATCGTCATGACCAGCGCGGGCCAGATAACCGAGCTTTCGGATGAGTACGTGCAGTACCTCAAAAAGAACCTGCACGCCTCTGACGAGGATATCCGGGAGCTGGGGAACATGCACTTCGGCGACCTGGAGCTTCGCACGATCGAGCCCGGGACGGGCCGGATCGTCGCCTACCTGTTCGACAGTTGGCGCTGCGTGGCCAAGGGCACGGGCAAACTGGAGGGAAACAGAGAAATCATAGAATGGGAGTGGTCGGTGGCGGGGCAGGGGACTTCCCTGCGCGTCACGGAAAAGCTCTCCAACGACAGGTTCATCGTCGTTGAGCGATACACACTGCCGGATGGTGGCATCATGCAGGACAAGTCGCAGATGATCCGGAACCAGAGGCAGTCTGAGCCGGACAACGAGCCCCAGCCGGACAAGGAGCCCCGGGCTCCAGGCCGTCTGCCGGGCGAAGTCTGAGCGTATGTGAGTATATTGATAATGGATGATGGATGATTGATTATTTAAGAGGAAGAGTCGGACTTGGCTTTCAATCATCAATTATCAATCATCAATAATCAATCTGCGGGAGGTGCGAATATGTGCGAGTTCTGCCTGAAGCACGGCGAAGGAAAGAGGTGGTACCTGCAGGCGAAGAATTACTCGGACGATCTTCTGAGCGATCTTCGCCGTCGCAAGTTTATCGAGGACTTCCTCACCGACACGGACGCCACAAAGAGGAGCATGCAGCGTCTCGACCGGCTGGATAAGCTGCCGCGGCCTATCCGCGGCCTGGTCAGTCGGATGATCTCGGGGAGGATGAAGCCGGTTCACTACGGGCAGGTGCTCCCCATTGAGGACGTGGAGCGGATCTTCGGGATGATGAACAGCATCGTTCGCACCGCCTGCATCTGCCGGCATATCACCCTGGGCAAGGAGAAACGCTACTGCTACGGCATCAGCCTGTCGCCGGACGGCGTAAGTTCGCCGAGATCGTGCGCGGGCTGGACAAGAGCTTTCTCAACGGGCCCGATGCGGCGGGGCGCGAGACGCTCAGCAAAGAGCAGGCTCTGGAGGCATTCCGCCAGCACGAGCGGGAAGGTCTGTGCCACAGCGTGTGGACGTTCCGTGCCCCGTTCATCGGCGGCATCTGCAACTGCGACCGCGCGGACTGCCTGGCCATGCGGTGCACCGTCACGCAGGATGTACCTGTCATGTTTCGGGCCGAGTACGTCGCCGAGGTCGATGCCGATGCCTGCATCGGCTGCCGGCAGTGCATGCGCGTCTGCCAGTTCGGGGCGCTGACCTACAGCGCGGCGAATCAGAAGGTTGTTATCGATCAGAGGCGCTGCTACGGCTGCGGAATCTGCCGGTCGGTCTGTGCCAAGGGCGCCATCCATCTCGACGAGCGTGCCAAGGTCCCCGTGGCGGCCAACCGCTGGTGAGCAGGCCCCAGGCCGTCTGCCGGTTGAAATCGAAATTGGGCGTCATGTATGCAAGAGGACCGACTGGACGCGGATCGTGGCGACCCGCAGGTCTGCTCGATCTGCTCACGGAGTTGACCCGCGCCCACGGCGTGTGACGACGAGTGCGAGCAGCCGCGAAATTCTCCAAGTGTGGAATTCGCTGCTCGATAGTGAGAGAAAGCGACATTCCTGCTGCCCTCATTCGATCAAATGCACATCTGCCGGAGAACCCAATTACCCACTGTAGATGCCGAAGAAACACTGTCTTGTGACATTGTGCGGCGGGACGTGCGGCGGAGCATCGACTCTGGCACGCTGTTTGCTACTGAGCACGCTGGTCAGCGTCCATACACGTGTATGGCGCATTGGGGGCTTGGCAGTACGACAAGCAGCGTCACGCCTGACACCCTACGTGAGGGGTAAACCAGCCGGCATGGTACCGGTGCATCTGCAACAAGGAGAAGTCTACATGCACAACAACCGACACGTGGGAAGTCTGTCTCTGGCGGCGGTCGCCTCGATCTTGCTCATGACGTCATGGACGTCGGGCGCTCACTCGGACCATGGTTGTGATAACTGTCATGTGCCGCACCACGCGGGCTCATTGCCGGGAGTGCCGCTCTGGAACGGCAACGAAACGGTAACCACGTTCACCATGTACTCCAGCGCCTCGTTCCAGGCCTCCATCGACGGCCAGCCCAGCGGCACCTCGCGACTGTGCCTCAGTTGCCACGATGGCGCCAATCCGCGGTACCTGTGGATGAGCGACGAAACGAAGTTCGGATCGGCGGACCTGGTCAGCAGCCACCCGATCTCATTCCTCTATGACTCAACCCTGGCGACCACCGACGGCGCCCTGAAGGACCCGTCGCAGCCCAGCACGTTGGGCCGAACTATTGCCCAGGACCTGCTCGATCCGGCGAGCAAGGTCCAGTGCACCAGTTGCCACGACGTGCACACCACCGGCGTCGGCCAGTACATGCTCCGCGGGTACGATTACGGGTTCGAGACGGTTACCAACCCCGACGGCACGACTTCGCAGGTGCATCATGGGCCGGAACTGTGCCGCATGTGCCACATGAAGTAGAATCCTCCGGTCAAACAGGATGACGACGGCAACCCGCCGGCGCGAAGAGTCTCCGGCGGGTTGCCGCTTGATTTGCGGCTCTTTGTGGGTGCACGGCAAAGAGTGGCGGTCTGGACGGGTGGCAGCGTCAAGGCAGACGGCCTTGGCGATGGTGTTCTTGTGGCGAAGGCGCGAGCGCCCTTGCGTCGCGAGGCCATCGTGGCCTCGCCTTGTTAGGGTGCGACGCGTCCCGACCCCGAAGAGCAAGGGCAAGATGCCCTCGCCACGGAGAAATCCTGGCCAAGGCATTTGGCCCTCACGCTTGCCCCGCGTCAACTGCCACATCTTTGTTGTACCCCCTCTTTGCCGGCGACGGCGAAATTTTGCGAAAAGCACTTGCCTTCCTGCAATGCCCGGCGTAGAATACAGGTTTTACTGAAGGATAAGAAAACCATCTTCGGGAGATACGCCGGTGAATACCAAGTTGCTGGAAACCGTTGAGAGCAAGGACTTGAAGAAAGAGATCCCGCACTTCGAGGTGGGCGACACGGTCGACGTGCATTGCCGCATCCAGGAAGGGGATAAGACGCGGACCCAGATTTTCACGGGCACGGTGATCGCCCGGAAGGGCCGCGGCATCAATGAGAGCTTCACCGTCCGTCGGATCGTCGGCAACGAGGGCGTGGAGCGGAAATTCCCGCTGCACTCGCCCAACGTGCTCGACATTCGTGCGACGCGCAGCGGCAAAACCCGCCGGGCCAAGCTGTACTTTTTGCGAAAGCGGGCCGGCAAGGCCGTCAAGCTGTCGCAGCGGCACAGCGAGCACACGATCACGAAATAGGCATGAAGGCCGCCGGGCGGCGGCTTGACAGCATGAAGAGAACTCCGGCCGCAAGGTTGATTGCGGCCTTTTTGTTGGTGCGGTCGGCCAAAGGGTGCAACCGACTGTGCTGGGTGGCACGGGCAAACTCGTTTGCCCGTGGGGCCTCAATTGAGTGGACGCCATCGAATAGGCACCGTCAAACGAGTTTGGCGGTGCCAGCCAGTGTATTGAGATCGCGAGAGGGAGTGTTTTTGATGCTGCTCAACCGACGCAAGCTGCTGAGCGACCGGGCCAGGTTCGGCCGGTGGAGCGAGAAACGCTGCGAGCGGTTCCTCCGAGGCAAGGGTCTCAAGACCCTCACCCGCAACTACCGCTGCCAGATGGGTGAACTTGATATAGTCATGGTCGATCCCGACGGCAGCATCGTCTTCGTCGAGGTCCGCTCCCGGGCACAGGAGGGCCTTGTGCCCCCGGAGGCGACGATCACGTCGACCAAACGGGCCCACATAAGCCAAACCGCCCGGTATTTCCTCGCCGTCCACAAGATCGAGGACCGCCCCCTTCGTTTCGACGTTGTTACCCTCATCCTCGGCCGCTCCGGCCCCCCGCAAATCCAGCACTACCCAAACGCCTTCGTGCCGTAAATGACCGGCTCCTTGGGACAGTGGACTCCCGGTTGCCCATTGTGTATAATCCGCTTGTGGAATCATTGTGGGTACCTGTGACATGAAGCGAAAGTCGGCCCCCCATTGTGGTGGCGCCTGGGAAGTGTCAAACAGGGAGGGGCATCATGAGAGAACAAATCTCGCGTTCGATGGTGGCGGCCGTGTGGCTGAGTGCTTCGTTGTGCCTGCCTTGCGCGGCCTCGAAAGTAGGGCCGGACAGGATCAAGGTGGAGATCGAGGCCCAGCAGATCGAGCAGATGGCCGCGGCCGGAGACATTGACGACCTGGTTCGCATGCTCTCAGAGGGCGAGTTCCCCAGCAAGGAGTCGGCGGCCAGATATCTTGGAGAAATCGGGGACGACCGGGCACTGCCGGAGTTGAGGAAGCTGAATTCCGCCCACGGTGGCTGGCCATCCGGCTGGGGCCCTATCGAGGAAGATCTCAGCGGCACGTTTGCCGTGGCGATCTGCAAGATTCAGACCCGAAAGCAGCCGGAGAAAGCCCAAATCGAAGCCCTGCTCGATCTGGTCGATGGCAAAGGTCCGGGCGTGCCTGAGTCTATTGAGCCTGCAAAAGCCAGGATAAACGGTGTTCTCCGCGAGTTGCCTTTGAGACTGGATCGCAACCGGTGGGTTGGCAGACAGGTGGCCGCGGAGTTGGACAGGTTTGACGATCCGTCCGTCACACCACGACTGCGGCGCAGTGAGAACGAAGGGATTTCGTCCTACGCTGTCTGGCGGGAAGTGCGTGAGATGGAGACTGAGACGGCCATCGCACGATGTATGCAGATCGCCAGGGACGAAGGCGGCGCGCAGCGGTTTGGAGCGATCCACTGCCTCGCAAGGTTCGATCGTGAGGGTGACGATGCGTTGGACCAGTTGGCACGGGAAGGCCACGGAGAGGCAATTACCGTTTTGGGGCGTCGAGCGGACGATCCGAATATCCTGGCCGTGGTGTATTGGCATCTGGCTAACAATCGGAGCGATCTGGTCAGACTACATGCCGTTGGCGTCCTGGCCTATGGGAAAGCCGATATACTACAGGCCAAGTCGCTGACAGCTCTCGTGGAAGCGTTGTACGATCCCAGTGACCATGTCCGCCGGAGTGCGGCCAGCGCCTTGTCCATCAGAGCTTACAGGAACAACAAGCAATACTTCGATCAGGTCGAGGATTCGCTGTTGGTTGCCCTGAAGCACCCGGACCCGCAGGTGCGGACGTTGATCCGAGCGGGACTGGAACGGTTGAGCTGTGAGCGGCTGGACGAGCCGGTCCCCGAACCTCCGCCGTTCCGCACGGACTTGGACGAGCACAGTCCGCCGCCTTCGACCGCGGAGCAAAGACTCAAGGCTCGTGTCGATCCTTTGGAGAAGGAGGCTGCGGCAGCCTTGAAATGGGGCCCGGCGGAAAAGGCCGTCGAGTTGTACGACAAGTTGCTTGAGCTCAAGCCCGGATTTGAGCCGTATGAGAAGGCCCGCGAAACCGCCAAAGCGTACGTCGCGGCAGCGGCACAGGCGACAGATTCGTGGCGCCCCGATGCTCGCTACATCGATCTCAAGGGGCGATATTCGTACGTGCTGGCCTGCACGCGCTACGACACGGCCCATCTGAAAGAGGTTTTCACATTGGAGGCGGACCTCACACAAGTCTCCGGCGGGTGGGTGTTTCGTTCCAAGAACAGGCCTGACATGGAGGATCTGAGGCTCAAGTACCTGAGGCTATTCGAGCATGTGATTGAACACTACCCGCCCAACGAATCGTTGGTGTTGCGCGCCAAGGTGGACTCCGCCATGCTGAGGCACATGCTCTACAAGGACACCAAAACATATCTCCTGAGGCTTATCGATGTCTTCAGTATCCGTGCCGAGGAGATCGTAAGTAGCACCAGGGAAAGGCGCGATACGCCTTCGCCGGAGTACGAAGGGAAGACCGGAGCAGCCGCTCCTCACCAGGCACGCAAGAGACAGTATCGAGGTTCCGTCATCAACTCGTGCATGTCTGATCCGCAGTGGTACTATCTGCTCGATGTGATCATCGCCAGATGTGCGAATAGCGATCCGGAGATTGTGGAACTGGCTAAGGCAGCAAAGGCCGAGATTGCTGAAAGAGAGCGAGTCGAGGCAGAGATGAGGAAGGAATGGCTCCTTCGAAAGCAGAATGAATCTCATTGATACGCATTGTCATCTGACGTTTGAGCCGCTGGCGGGGGATGTGCCGGGGGTGATCGAGCGGAGCCGGGCGGCGGGGGTGACCCGGTGGATTACCGTTGGCACGTCGCTGGAGGATAGCCGGGCGGCTATCGAACTGGCGGGACATTATGAGGGCATGTACGCGACTGTGGGGATTCATCCGCATGAGGCTAAAAGTGCCGATGCGGCGGCTCTGGATGGACTGAAGTGGTTGGGACGCAGCGGCAAGGTCGTCGCTGTCGGCGAGACCGGGCTGGATTTCCACCACAACTTCTCCAAACAGCCTGACCAGAAGCGGGTGTTCATTGCCCATCTTGAGATCGCGAGGGAGCTGAATCTGCCGATCATCGTGCATTCCCGCAATGCCTTCGACGAGACTGTGGAGATCCTCGACCGGGACGGCGGGGGGCTCAAGGGTGTCGTCTTTCACTGCTTCAGCGGCTCGGCACAGCAGGCGAAGTCACTACTGGACATGGGTTATCACATGTCCTTCACCGGCGTCGTCACATTCAAGAACGCACAGGCGACGCGCGATGCGGCCAGAGCCGTTCCTCTGGACCGTCTCATGGTCGAGACGGACTGTCCCTACATGTCTCCCGAGCCTGTGCGGAGTCAAAAGCCCAATGAGCCCGCTCTGATGGTGCATACGGCCCAGTGTCTGGCGGACATCAAAGGCGTCAAGATGGACAATCTTGCCGAGGCGACCACACAAACAGCGGTGACGTTCTTCGGTCTCGCAGCCGTGACGAGCCCTTGATGGACGCTGTCAGCGGTATCGCTTGCAGGGAAATGCCGATTATTCATCTCATTTTACTAAGTGTCCAAAACGTGCAAAATGCGTTTTATCAGCACAAGAAATGCGGTTTTCGCCCCTCGATTTGACTTTCCATGATTTGCCGCCTATATATAGGTAGCTAAGCTTCTTGCTTGATCGTCGCGGCGGGGTTCTCACCTCAATCCTGGCCGCGATGAAGTGGAGGATTTCCACTGAAGGAACATTGAGAAAGGACTTGCATAGGTATTTATGCCTGGGGTATACGACCACGCTGCCATCAACCGAGTGCAGCAGGCGAATGATATCGTTGACGTTGTTGGCGAACACGTCAGTCTGAAAAGGAAGGGGCGCGAGATGATCGGCCTGTGTCCATTTCACGAGGACCACAAGCCGAGCATGAACGTCAGTCCCACCAAGCAGATCTTCAAGTGCTTCGCCTGCGGCGCGGGCGGTGATGTGCTCAAATTCATCCAGATGCGCGAGGGACTGACGTTCTCGCAAGCGGTCGAGAGACTGGCCGAGCGGGCGGGCATTCAGCTCAAGCCGGTCAGGCGCCTTGTTACGCCGCGGACCGACGGGGTGCCCGAGATCGATCCGAACCGGCTGGCGAAGCTGAACGCCTGGGCGATGAAATTCTTCCAGCAGAGTCTCAGCGACCCTGAGAAGGGCAGAGTCGCGCGCGAGTACCTCGCGAAGCGGCAGATCTCGGCGGAGAGCGTCAGCAAGTGGCGGCTCGGCGCATCGCCGAACGCTGTGGATGGCATGCTCAAGGCGGCGGACGCGCGGAAGATCCCCATAACTCTCCTGCTGCAGGGCGGACTGAGCACCGGCACAAATCAGGACAAGTTCTGTAACCGCCTCATGTTCCCGATCACAGATGTGACAGGCAGGGTTATCGGCTTCGGCGGCAGGACCCTGAACGATACGGGCGCCAAGTACATCAACTCGCCGACGACGCCGCTGTTCGATAAGAGCAATACGCTCTACGGCTTGGAGCAGGCCCGCCACGAAATCGTGGCGACGGGGACCGCCGTCATCGTCGAGGGCTATACCGACGTAATTATGGCCCATCAGCACGGGTGCAACAACGTGGTGGCGACGCTGGGGACGAGCCTGACGAGCGGGCACGGCCGGATTCTTCGCCGCTACGCGGAACAGGTAATCCTGGTCTTCGACAGCGACACGGCCGGCATGGAGGCGGCTAACCGCGGCCTTGAGGTGTGTCTGTCCCAGCACTTGGATATCAAGCTGGCCTTCGTCCCAGAGGGCAAAGACCCGTGTGAGTACCTGCTGGTCGCGGGCAAGGAGGGGTTCGACCGGGTCCTCGCACAGGCGACGGACGTGCTGGAATACAAGTGGAGCCAGTTGCAGAAGGCTTTCCAGACGGATGGATCGCTGGCCAATAAGAGGGCGGCGCTGAATGAATTCCTCCAGGCGGTGGCGACGGGCCTGGCGGCGGAGAATCTGCCCGTGCTGGAGAGCGGCCTGCTGGCGAACAAGGTGGCCAAAATCATCGGCTTGGACCCCAAAGAGGTCAACGCCGACATCAACAAGAGGGTCGAGAGGCTCTCGAAGTCGAAACAGCGGCAAGACGCGGCCGGCGAGGCGGTGGACTGGGGCCAGGGCCTCTACGCCGTCGCCCAGAGGGAAATCCTGGAGGTCCTGCTCAATGAGCCGGGGCTGTTCCACGCCCTTGGGCAGAAGGTCACACCAGACCTCTTCGATGTGCCCATCCTGCAGGAAATCGCCGCTGTGTTATTGGATGTTCTTCAATCGGAGGAGGATTTCTCCGTGCGCGCCGTACTGGGTCGAACGGAATCGGTGCGACTGGGTGATTGCATCATCGAGTTGCAGGAGACAGGGGAGCGAAAGGGCAACTATCGCTCGCGTCTGACGGATGCGCTGAACGTGTTGTACCGGCACAGAGGTGGTTCTGGGACAGTTGGACTGGCTGACGCGGAAGACGGCGGCAACAGTGCCGGAACCGGTCGGGAGCCGACCAGCCACCAGCACCCCCACAGTATCGGGATGACGTAGCGGCAGGGTCTGATAAACCCCTGCAAAATGAACAACTGAAACTAGAGCACCGTACAGACAAGCGAATTGCAAGACATAGCCAATCGCTCCGGTTTTTTGAGCCTGCATACTTGGTGGCTTTGAGACGCGGCGATTTCACTTTAGTGGAGTCCCTGTTGTGGCGAAGAAAGAAAGGAAATCGAAGAAGGCAAAGGATATGAACCAGACGGAAGTCAAGGGCCCGGCCCAAGTCAAGAACCCGGCGGATGTCGAGAACCAGACACAAGCCAAGGGTCAGACGGAAGTCCAGGGCGCCGGCGAGAGCGCAAAGGTGCAGGATGCCGAGCCGCTGATCAAGGCGCTCGTTGCCAAAGGCCGCAAGCGCGGATTCCTCACCTACGAGGAGATGAACAGCACTTTGCCCGACGACGCGGTCAGCGCCAGCCGTCTGGAGAGACTCCTCGCCACACTGGACGAGATGGGGATCAGCCTCATCGATGAGAACGATGCCGAGGCCCGGGAAGCGGTCAAGGCGGATGAGGACTTCGAAGAGGATGCCGTCGCAACGCTGCCCGAGGCCGAGGCCCCTGAGGAAGCTGAGGAGGCCGAAGAGGAAGACGAATTCCTCGAAAAGGATATCATGGAGGGCGAGGCCTCCCGCCGCATCGACGATCCGATCCGCATGTATCTGACGCAGATGGGCCAAATCCCTCTGCTGACGAGAAAAGACGAAATCTCCCTGGCGCGGAAGATCGAGATTGCCCGCATGGCCTTCCGGCGCAAGATGCTTCAATGCGACTACTGTGCCCGCAATGCGGTGGAGCTGTTGCAGCAGGTGCACGACGGCTCGATGTCGTTTGACCGGACGATCAAGACGGGGACCCTGCCTCTGACCACCAAGAGCGTCATCCGCAAGCGGATGATCGAGAACCTCAAGACCGTCTCGCAGCTTCTCGAAATCAACCAGGCGGTCTTCAAGAGGATCGCGGGCAATGAGGGTAGCGAGGAGAACCGGACCGACGTCAAGAAGCTGCGCAGGAACCGTCGCAAGATCGCTACGCTGCTGGAGGAGTTGAGCCTTCGCACCAGCCGGATTCAGCCGATGAAGACCAAGCTGCACGGCATGTGCGAGAAGATGATCCAGCTTGAGAAGACCATCGCCGCCGGGGTCAACGACATCATGACCGCGGAGGATATCGATGCGGCCAAGCAGGAGTATGCCGGACTGAGAGATCTGGTCCTGGACGTGCCCGAGCTGCTGGAGAAAAAATTGCGGGCAATCGAGCGGGTCTTCTGTCAGTATGAGGAGGCCAAGCGAACGCTCTCCAGCGCGAACCTGCGGCTGGTCGTTTCCATCGCCAAGAAGTACCGCAACCGGGGCCTGAGCTTCCTGGACCTGATCCAGGAGGGCAACACGGGCCTGATGCGGGCCGTCGATAAATACGAGTACCGCCGGGGCTACAAGTTCAGCACGTATGCCACATGGTGGATTCGCCAGGCGATCACGCGGGCCATCGCCGATCACGCCCGGACCATCCGAATCCCGGTCCACATGATCGAGACGATGAGTCGCATCCGAAGCGCCTCGAAGATTCTGCACCAGGAGCTCGGCCGAGAGCCGACGATCGACGAGATCGCCACCGAGGTCGGCATGACCGTGCAGGAGACCCGACGCGTGCTCAATATCTCCAAGCACCCGATCAGCTTGGACCGGCCGATCGGCGACAGCGAAGACTCTTATTTCGGCGACTTCATCGAGGACGACGATATCGATTCGCCCGTGGCCTCCGCCACGCAGGAGATGCTCAAGGAGCGCATCGACATGGTGCTCAAGACGCTCTCCTACCGCGAGCGCGAGATCATCAAGCTGCGGTACGGCATCGGCGACGGGTATACCTACACCCTCGAAGAGGTCGGGCGAATCTTCAAGGTCACGCGAGAGCGCGTCCGGCAGGTCGAGGCCAAGGCCATCCGCAAGCTGCAGCACCCGGTGCGTGCCCGCAAGCTCGAAGGCTTCCTCGACCACAAGTCCGCGTAACTGACCCAAATCGAAGCCAGCCGGCCGGAGCGACCCAATCCTCCGGCCGGTTTCATTTCTGCACCGCTGCTCCTGACCGAGTCCCTCCCTCACACGAACCGGGATCAACCATCGCGCCGTTTGTCATCCTGAACGCAGCGTAGTGGAGTGAAGGATCTGGGCGGAGAGTGGGAGAGACCTCTCGTTCGGCGGCCAGATCCTCCGGCTTTGCCTCAGGATGACAAAGCCTTCGCCTCGCGAGAGTCCCTCAGAATCTGCATCCGCCGGGTTGCGGGCTCGCCTGTCGCGACAAAATCCGCTAGGGAAAAACGAAGATTCCTGAGGCAAAAACCTGCGCCGGTTGTTATATTCATAAGCGCTGATTGTTCTTTGTCAGAGATCTGCGCCAACAGCATAGAAGATCGACATCAGGCCCTTTGAAAGGAGGAAACATGAGTCACAGAGGCATGTCCTTAACGATCCTGGTAGTGCTGTCCGTCTGGATGCTCCCGGTGACTGCCCAGGAGAAACTTGGCGACCTGGTGGCCCAGGGCGGCTACGACTGGGTGCTCGGCCGGTGGGTCGCCACCACCGACCAGGGAGAAAAGGCGGAGTTCCGCTATGAGTGGGCGCTGGACAAACATGCCATCCTCGTCGATACGATCCTGGGCAACTTCAACTACCGTGGCATGATCATGCTCATGCCGACGGACGGAGAGATCGTCGAGATCGGCGCCGACAACCGGGGCGGCATCTGGAAGGGAAGCTGGTCCGAGGACTCCGCGGGCCTGTCACACAGGATTGAGCATACAAACGCCCAGGGCGAGGTCCGCAAGGGCGACATCATCCACGCCCGGGTCGACGCCGACACGATTACGATCGCGATTTACGCCGTGGACAACAGCGGCAGCCGCAGTTCAGAGCCCTGGGGCAAGCTGACCTACAAGCGCCAGGCCGCCGCCACAGCCGTGGTCAGCTCCACCTCGCGACAGGCCAGCGGCTCCACAGACTACCAGACGTTGGGCGACTTGGTCTCCCAGGGCGGCTACGAATGGATGATCGGCAAGTGGGTGGCTGGCGAGGGCGACGGGAAATATGAGCTCGAACAGAAGCCGATACTCGATAAGCACGCCGGCCTGATGGACGTCAAGATCGGCGACTTCAAGTATCAGGCCATCGTCATGTGCGCTCCGGCCCGGCAGGAAATCACCCAGATCGGCGTCGACAGCTTCGGCGGCATCTGGAAGGGGACATGGAGCCAGGACCCTGACGGCGCCGCGTGCCGGTGGGAACACATCACGGCCGACGGCTCGACGCGAAAACTGGAGCACGTGTACGTGAAGGGCGACAACGATACGCTCGAGGTCAAGCAGTATGATGTCGCCGCCAGCGGCGCCCGAGCCTCGGCGCCTCGCGACGAACTCGTTTTCAAGCGACAGAAGCCGTGATGGCTAGGTCGAATCGCACAGGGCTTCTTCGGAAACGCGGCAGCCAGTCTTTGTAGGCTGAGCGTTCTCGCTCGCCCAAGGGACGTCGTGCGAGGACGCGCGACCTACGGAATGCCGCATTATTCTCACGGTGCTGTCGTGGACCGGCGGCCCGCCGTGGGCCGTGCTGAGTTAGAACCGGATGCGGCCGCCGAACATGTAGATGGGGCCGCTCAGGTCGAAGCCGGACTCCTCCTTGTCGATGTCGTACTGAAACTCGAACAAGATCTCGGCGTTGGACCCGAGGGCTATCGCCACCCCCGCCACGACGAACGGGAAGAAGCCGTGCGCCGTGGTGTCGGTGCCTGCATCGTCATCCACGAGCGTGATGAACGTGCCGGGGAAATGCGGGTCCTCGAAGGTCTCGGCATACTCGTACTCCCACTGGTCGAGAAACCAGAAGTAGCCGATGCCTGCCCCAACGTACGGCCGGATGTCTTTGTCGTAACCAAACGGGTACAGCCGGGCCGCCAGCCGCACGTCCAGCACGGACAGGTGATCCGTGTAGAATTCCTCGATCAGTGTGCCCTCGACCTCCTCAGAGTAGTAGTCGTCCAGCGATCCCAGGGACGAGCCGCCGAGCGTGAAGGCCAGATCGAAGTGGTCATCCAGCATCACCGGGCTGGAGACCTCCAGCTCGAATCGGGCCCGGGTAGTTTTGTCGAGAGTGATCGGGTCGTCGATCGTCTGTGCTCCGATCTTCAAACCGATCCCTGGCCCCGTGTCGCCGGCGCAGACGGCCGTCCAGCCGAGCAACAGGACAAGGGGGCACATCGCGGCCACGAGAATGCCGCGCGGGATCGTGTCGCGACGCATGGGACAAGCGATGCGGTTCTGGTGTCGTGTGTTCCACCCTCTGCGGACAGACTGTATGCGTGCCATGGTTTCGGTCTCCATCATGAGGTTGACGGTTTCAGGCCGAATTGTCCGATCTTTTCGGCTCCATCTATAAGAGGCACACCGAGGCGTGACAGTAACATGAACAGAGCCGAAATGAGGCCAGGTCGCGATCTTGGACAAGTTGCCGGTGACGGTCCGTGCTATCGCGGGGGTACGTCCGGGGTATTGTACGCAGGGCTGACGTCGAGACAGGCGACCAGGAAACGGATGCCGGATTGTGTGTCATTCGTGAGGCTCTCGGCCTCAGCGACCAGGGGACGCTCAACGAGGCGGGTCCATGCCGCTTCCAGATCGGCATCGGGCGGGACAAAGGCGGCAATTGTCACCGTTGACGGCTCGGTCGGTTGTGTCGCCGGCCTTGTGAGAAAGACAGCGGCTGCGGCCGCAATGATGATGCACGCCGCGACAGCCAGGGCAGCACGAACCGGCCAGCTTCGCGTCAATGACTGTGAGTCGGCCAGCCGAAAGAGAACACGATCGCTGAATTGTCCCGAAGCTTGGGCGTACTGTGCGGCGTCAGATCGAAGGGCCCCCTCAATGACATGGCAGCTCTCCCGGAAATGCCGGCAGCTCGCGCAGCGAGTGAGATGCCGGCTTGTCAGCCGACCGATGGGATTGCCTGAATCGGCGGCGAGAGAAATCACCAATCGAAAAAACCAGCACGTCATTGCGTGTCTCCTGATCTGACCACGCTCCGCAGTCGTATCATCAGTTCAAATCCATCCCTCAGGATGCTCGTTCAGTCGCCGTGCCAGGCTCACGCGAGCCCGGTAGAGCGACACCTTGACCCAGACCTGTGACCTGCCCAACGCGGCGGCGATTTCCTTGACGGACATATCCTCGCCGTACCTGAGCCACAACGCGCGATGTTGGCCGGCGGACAACTCGGCCGCCATCGCCCACAGGTTTTCCTGCTGCTCCCGCCGGTCGGCCGCTTCATCGGGAGCGGGTGCTTGCACCTGAGGGGCGAGCTCGCCCGGTTCAGGTTGCTTTCGCCGATGCCGGCTGACGGCCACGCGGCCGGCAATCGTGAACAGCCACGTGGAGAATCGCCACGAATCGTCGTACCGGTCGAGGTTTCGATAAGCCTTGAGCAGCGTGTCCTGGACCAGATCCTCAACCTCATGGTCGTTGCGATTCCGCCGGCACAGAAATGCCTGGAGCCTGGGCGCGTAGCGACGGACAAGCTCGGCGAAGGAGGCCTGGCAGCCGCATTTGGCCTGCCCGGCCAACTCCTCCGCACTCAATCCTCGCAGCGACACAACCCCGTTTACGGGGTCGTGCCTGGCGTAGCCGGTTTTGGTTGCTGCCTTTTCTGCTCCCATTGCTCTTTCAGAAACGCGAACACGGATTGTGCCGGGGCCTCGAACCGGACCTGCACGGTCTTATCCTGGCGTGTGACGTTGACATTCTTGGCGAGCTCGCTGAGCTTCGGCTGTTCCTGAGTGGCCAGTTGGGCCATCGCCACCACGCCCTGCACCAGCTTCATCACGTTGTCGGCCACCTCCGGCGACTGGCCCCGCAGGTGCAGCGCCGCGAATACTTTGTCGGAGGTCTCGCCGGCGCCTGCGGTGAACAGATCAGTCTGCTTCAGGATCGCCGCCTGTGGGTCGTCGCCCGTCAGGCCCCCGAGGTTGCTGGCGACGAGCTGGAAGAACGTGCCGCTTTCCGCCGGGGGGATCTGACCGGCCAGACCTGCCGAATTGCCTGCTCCCGAGCCTTTGAGATTGTCCGCCGCCTGCTTCAGAGCGTCGAGGCCGGTGCTGATCACGACCCCGCGGCCTTCACGGACGAATCCATACATGAGTTGGCCTTCTGCCTGGTCGCCTTTCTTGTCTTCGTTCTGCCAGCGATAAAGCGTCACACCCTGGTAGGGGGTTTCCTGAAACTGCGGGTTCAGCCGTAAGAGGGAAATGAGCTTCTGTGCGTCGAACTGGCCGTCGACGATCGCCACGGCGTTGTTCCGGTCTTTCCCCTTGCCGTACAGCGTTATGTTGCGCACGTCCGTGAGTGGATTGAATGAGAAAATCGTGGCGAAGCTCTGCAGCTTCTCCTCGATGCCCTGGGCCTTGAGCTCGTCCATCATCAGCTTGCCGAACTGGGAGCTGCGGAATGCGTCGAGATCGGCGTGGACCACCCAGTTGGCTCCGGGGCCGATCTGATTCTTTTGCAGGGGATTGGCGAACGCCGGGCTGATTGCCAGGCACAGGCCCGCCAGAAGGATCGTTGTCAGTGTTCTCATGCCCATGATTCTGTCCTTTCTCTATTTTACCAGATGAACGCCGCCGTGGATAGTCGCGACAAGCGAAGGCACTGGTCCCACGCCGGGACCTGTGGCATCTTACCCCCTTGTACGCCGGACCCGGCGAAACGGTTACACCTGGAATCCGCGGACCCGCGGCCAGATCTTGCCCGCTGAAGATTGGCGTGGTACCATCGGGCCGACTCGTGTGATCTGAGAAGGAAAGGGGACTTGTATGATTCGCAGGTTTGGACGAAGGCAGTTCATGGGGGCGGCGGCCGCGGGCGCGCTGCTCAATTCCCATCCGACACGGGGACAATCGCAGGCTGCAAGTCCTTCGGTAGATCGCGAGGTGCGGCTGGAGCTTCTGCGGCCGAGGGAGATCGACGAGGCACGGAAGGCGTGTGCGACGATCTTTCAGCCGCTTGGCACCATCGAGTGGCACGGCGTGCATAACGTCGTTGGCCTCGACGCCGTGAAGGCCCATGCACTGTGCGTTCGGGCGGCACGGCAGGGCGGAGGCGTCGTCTCGCCGGCGCTGTTTGGCGGCGTGGGCGGCTTGAGCGAGCCTCACACGTTCATCATGGACCCCGAGGACAATGTCTTCTCCAGGATTCTTCGGCCCTGGCTGGAGCAACTCTGCCGCGAGATGGCCCGTGACGGATTCCGGGCGATCATCGTTCTCACCGGCCACTACGGTGCCGCTCAGCAGATCGTCGTTCGCGAGACGGCCGTCCGCATGAGCCGGGCCCTGGGCATCCCCGTCCTCGGCACGCCCGAGTATATGCTGGCCTTGGACGTGGGCTACACCGGCGACCACGCCGCCTGGGGTGAGACCTCGCTTATGATGCACCTCTTCCCCGACACGGTCGATCTCTCGCGGCTGGGCGAGCCTCCCTATCAGGGCGTCGGCGGTCGCGACCCGAAGCAATCCTCCGCCGAGGATGGACGCCGCATCACCGAGACCATTGTCTCGCGACTCGCAACCCTCGCGCAGAAGATGCCGACCTGGAGCCAAGAGACCCTGGATCGCTTCGTTGACGCGGAAGCAATGCTGGTCGCGAAGCAGCTTTCAGCGCCGCGGGGCAAGAACGCGATCTGGACGGCCTGGCGCAACAATGCCACCGCCATGCGCGATTACGGCAAGCTGCTCGCCGAGGAACGCTTCGACGAGATCAAAACCGCCGTGGCAAAGCTCTGATCCATATCGTGGGAGTCGTCGTTGCCCAAGCTCCAGACCGGCTTTCCTCAACGTCTCAACCACTCGCGCAGTGGCGCGCGCCTGATCGCCGAAGCTGGTAAGACCGGTCCCTTTCCTCACTTCGCCTCTTTCTCCCACCACAACCGCGGATAGTCCTTCCCTTCGGCAATCCACCAGAGGTCCTCGGCGTCAGCAACCGGCTCGCCTGTAGAGTCAAGTCGGCCTAAGGTACTGTGACTTGGAGCGAGAAGGTCTTCAGCGGCTCCACACCTTCTTCCCACGGCCTGCGATAGACGAGCTTGAGAGT
>Ga0315277_10002097_pt1 | contig 28107 bp, 18 predicted proteins | sample YL17G05_15_MG_FD_203695 | JGI IMG/M metagenome (GOLD analysis project Ga0315277, IMG submission 203695) | Sediment microbial communities from Yellowstone Lake, YNP, Wyoming, USA - YL17G05_15 | ecosystem: Environmental > Aquatic > Freshwater > Lake > Sediment | place: USA: Wyoming | collected... | reverse complement strand
ATCACCGCCTGGCCTACGTTCAGCGTGTAAAAGAGCTGTTGCGTGGCCACCTGCCGGATGACCGCGAAGCTCTCATCCGCAGAATAGATGCGGTGGATCCAGTCCAGCCCCTCCACGGCTGCGTCCACGACCAGCGCATAAAACAAAAACATGCCCATCATGTCCAGGCACCGCATGTCCACCTGGCGGCGCCGGACCCAGCTCAACACCATGTAATTGAAGACGCACAGCGCAATGCCGGAAACCATCGCCGACAGAATGAAAATGATCGGCATGAGCACGTTGCCCCACCAGGGATTTGCCTTGATCGAGCCGAAGATGAAACCGACGTAGCCGTGCAGCAAGAACGCCGAAGGGATGCCGACGATGGAGATGATCCAGCCCGCCTTCATGTCCAGCGCCACCGCCTTTTCGGATTCATCGGTCACGCCGAGCGTGAACGCGCGGTAGATGATCCCCTGAAAACCGCTCTCCGTCTGGGACCATTCCACAAAATCCTGCCGGTAGTCGAACCACAACTCCAGCAGTAGCACCGCCATGAGATACCAGGCGTAAATGAAACCGAAGATCGCCATGGGCGAGGTGAGGTGCGGCGTCATCATGATTTCGTAACACCGCTCCGGATGTCCCAAATGGAACAGCAACGGCAGCGTGGCGCAAAGCAGGAAGGCGAGGGCCGTCAGCAGCGAGAGCCGGTAAACAGGCTCCAGAGCCTTCACGCGAAATACACGCACCAAGGACGCCATGATGAAAGCACCCGCCACCAAGCCCGTGATGTAGGGATAGACCACGATCAGCACACTCCAGAGGGGCTCGACGCTCGCTTCGTTCGGATAGACAAAGCCCTCAAAGTGCGGCATCGCCTCGACAACAATGTTGGTGACTTCGAGGGCCATATTACCTCACTTCCTTGTCCAACCCGGCGTAAACCAAGCGCGGGTCGGTGCCCAAATGCGGTTTGAGATTCTGAACGCGGTTGTGCGCGAAGAATTGTTGGATCGGATCGTTGGGAATGGGGTTCTTCAAGTCGCCAAAAATGCGCGTCTGCGTCGGGCAAACTTCGACACAAGCCGGCTTCAACCCACGGGTGATCCGGTGGTAGCAGAGGGTGCATTTCTCGGCCGTCTTTGTGATCGGATTCAGGAATCGGCAGCCGTAAGGGCATGCTTGGATGCAGAATCCACAGCCGATGCAGTATTTTGGGTCCACCAGAACCGCGCCGTCCGGCGCGTCAAACGTCGCCCCCACCGGGCAGACCTGCGCGCAGGGAGAGTGAGCGCAAAGGTTGCAGAGCTTGGGCACGAAGAAGGAATGCAGGATGTCTTCCTTCGCCACGGGCACAGCTTGGAAGCCTTTCATGCCGCCTTCCGGCGAATCCACCAAGACCTCACCGCGCGTTTCAAGGGAACCCGGCTTCGGCTTCTTGATGATGTAACGCTCGATCCACGTCCGGTAGTAGGCGCCTTCTGGAACGTGGTTCTCCTTCTTGCACGCGTCGGCACACGAGCCACAACCGATGCAGCGATTCACGTCCACGGCCATGATCCATTTGTGCTTGGTCGGGTCGTAGCCTTTGGGTGCGCTCGTGTTGACGAGAACTTTCTGGACTGTGGTCTTTGTCGCGCGCGCGGCAGGCGCCGCCACCAGCGCCACCAGACCGGCGATCACTTTGCCAAGCACACTGCGTCGGGAGAGTTGTTCTTTCATGGGACCTCCAATGGGGCGTGAGGCACGTGGCACTCGGTGCATTTCTGAATCGTGTAGTGCTCCTTCACGACAATCTGCTTTTGGGATTTGGGTCGGGATGGGTTGGCATCGTGACAGCGCAGGCACGCCAGCGCGTTTCGTTTGTCGGGTTTTTCCTTTTCGTTCTCGGGGTCCGCCACGTGCGCGGCGGCGGGACCATGGCAGCCCTCGCAGGAAAGATTCTTGTGCTCGTGTTTGAGCAGCTTCTCAGAAACCTCGGAATGGCATTCCTCGCAGGTGGCCTTGCCGGCGAACACGGTCGGGCGGCTGGCCAGTTCCGTAAGCGCGTCGCCCCGAAACCAGCCGTACTGCCGGAAGGAAACGGGCGTGAGAAAGTACCGCGCGACCAAGTAGCTGCTGACAATTCCGATGGTCAGCAGAATCAACCGGACGATTTGTGGTGGCAATCTGAAACGGCTCATAACGTTTTCATCGGCTCATCTGTCTTGCGCGTGATTGTGCTGCGCGCGATCAAGGTACAGTTCACAGGCGTGCCCGCTTCGCACCAGTCGGAAGCGGGAAGAAACGCCTGCTGTGCCTCGACTCAGATGGCGGCGCCCCAGTTTCCCTGCCGGCCGGGCTGAGTTTCGCCTCAGCCCTGTAGCGGAACAGCCGTTTCAGCGCCCGGTAAACTCAACAAAACCTGCGACTACTTCTTGAAGGTCCGCATGTGAGCGACCAGCGCCTTGATGTCCTCGTCCGTCAGGCCTTCGGTCGGCTTCATCAAGACCTTGCCGTCTTTGTCCTTCAACCCCTCTTTGATGGCTTTGATGGCGGCGGCGTCCTTCAATTCAGACTGGACCTTGGGATCGCTGTAATCCTTCGCGCCGTATTTCTCGCCCATCTTGGTTTTGCCCTTGCCATCTTCCCCGTGGCACTTCTTGCACTCTTTTTCGTAAAGGGCCTTGCCATCGGCGGCGCGGGCGCTCAACGCCACGCCGGCCAGGATTACAACGGTCAGTGTCAGCAGCTTTTTCATGATTCGATTCTCAATCCGTAGTCAGTTTTCAAAGGCGGTCCTGGCCCCAACCGGCAGCATCGGCAAACCCCGGCTCACCTAACCCTCAGACCCCAGTACCCCATTCGACGAGGCGGCCTTAGCCACTGTGCAGACCCCGCACACCCTGCCGCCTGTCTGTGAGCTTTGACCCCAACCGTTGCCACACGGTCGGAAGCCAGAACCATCACTACGCTGAGAGCCTTACGCAAAGCCCGCGCTGCTGCTTTGCCAATCTTGGCAAAGGGACAACCTTTATTGCCCGGTGCAAAGAAACCCGAAATCAAAAACCCGGAGGAAAGCCCTCACGCAACCACTCGCGCCACCGGCTGCGAGAGTCAGCAAATCCGCGGCAGTTGCTCCCCGCTCAGCATGTCCACCACGCGCGACACACCAATGCGCGTACGCAACGTCACCAAACCGCTCCCGTGCTCCAGCACTCGGCCGATCACCGTGGCCTGCGCTGTCACGCGTTCGGTCCGCAGAATCCGCAGCGCCCGCTCCACCTCGTCCGCTGGGACAAACGCAACGAACCGTCCTTCGTTCGCCACGTAGAGCGGGTCCAATCCCAGAATCTCAGACGCGCCACGCACCTCGTCAGAAACGGCAATGGCCGTCTCCTCAATCCGGAGGCGCACGGCCGCTCTTTCGGAAATCTCCACCAGCGCGCTCGCCAAGCCGCCGCGCGTTGCATCGCGCAGACAATGCACCTCCACCCCGCTCTCCAACAAACGGAGCACTGGCGCAACCAATGGCGCGCAGTCGCTTTCAATCGTGCTTTCAAATGCCAGGCCTTCACGCACCGCCATGATCGCCATCCCGTGTCGGCCAATGTCGCCGCTGAGCAGAATCGCGTCCCCTGCCCTCACGCTCGCGGGCGAGATTCTCCGGCTGTGCTCAAGGCGACCGATGCCCGCGGTGTTGATGTAAAGCCCGTCGCCTTTGCCGTGATCCACCACTTTGGTGTCGCCGGTGACGATTTGCACGCGCGCTGTTTCCGCTGCCGTGCGCACGGATTTCGTCACGCGTTCGAGCGTTTCCATCGGCAACCCCTCCTCGATGATGAACCCCGCGCTCAGGTAGAGCGGGCGTGCGCCGCACATGGCGAGATCGTTCACCGTGCCGTTCACCGCCAGCGTGCCGATGTCGCCGCCTGGAAAAAACAACGGATGCACGACGTACGAATCCGTCGTGAAAGCCAGTCGCTCGCCGCCAATCTCCAGCACCGCTCCATCGTGCCGGCTCTCCAACAGCGGGTTGCGGAATGCCGGCAGGAAGACCTGCTCGATCAGATCCTGCATCAACTTCCCCCCGCCGCCGTGGGCCAGGAGGATTTGCGGATGCCGTCGGATGGGGACCGGGCAATTCAAGTCGATGCTATCGGGCAAGGGCATGGCGCGTGGGTTAGACTCGAGCCTCGAAACTCGAAACTCGAAACAAATCCGAAAACCGAATCCCGAGAATGGTTTGCGCGAACGTCGTGTTTCGGAATTCGGATTTCGGGATTCCTTCGGCCTTCGGATTTCGAGTTTCGGATTTCATCTCCTGCCGGCCTCCCCTTCTCGGTCGCGCCGCCGATACCGGTAATACGCCGCGCACGCCCCTTCGCTCGACACCATCGTCGCCCCCAGCGGATGCTCCGGCGTGCAGCGCGTGCCAAACGCCGCGCACTCGTGCGGCTTCTTCAATCCCTGCAACACCAGCCCGCTGATGCACTCGGGCGATTCCTGCGCCGTCACGCTCGCCACGCCAAAGCGCGCTTCCGCGTCGAACGCCGCGTATTTCTCCTGCAACCCCAGCCCGCTCCGCGGAATTTCTCCCACCCCGCGCCACTTGCGATGCACCACGCGGAACACGTCGCGGATCAACGCCTGCGCCGCTTCGTTGCCCGCGCGGCGAACTGCGCGCGCATATTGGTTCTCGACCTCGGCGCGTCCGGATTCAAGCTGGCGCACGCAGCCGAGGACGCCTTGAAGGATGTCGAGCGGCTCGAAGCCCGTCACCACGATCGGCACGCGGTGATTCGCTGCCAACGGTTCGTATTCGGTCCAACCCATGACCGTGCAGACGTGGCCCGCCGCGAGGAAACCTTGAACGCGATTGTTCGGTGATGAGAGGATCGCTTCGATGGCCGGCGGCACGAGCACGTGCGACACGAGCACGGAGAAATTCCTCAGTTCATCACGGTGCGCTTGAAACACCGCCATCGCGTTGGCCGGCGCCGTGGTTTCAAAGCCGACTGCGAAGAAGACGACTTCGCGCTCCGGATGTTTCCGCGCCAGCGCCACCGCGTCCAGCGGCGAATACACGATGCGCACGTCGCCGCCGGTCGCCTTCACCGAAAGCAAATCCCGCTGCGAACCGGGCACGCGCAACATGTCGCCGAACGAACAGAGAATCACCTCCGGTCGCGCGGCGATTGCCACCGCCCGGTCAATCAACTCCAGCGGCGTCACGCACACCGGGCAGCCCGGGCCGTGGACGAGCGTGATTTGTTTCGGCAGCAACTCGTCTATGCCGAACCGCACGATGGCGTGCGTTTGGCCGCCGCAGATTTCCATGATCGTCCACGGCTTCGTCGTGACGCGGTGGATTTCCCGTGCGAGTTGCCGGGCCAGCGCCGCGTCGCGATATTCGTCCACGAACTTCATGGTGGCGGCCTCTCCAGCTCGGCGAGCTCGTTCATCTGCCGGAGGTAATCGAACGTGCGGTTCGCCTCCACCTCGTCCACGATGCCCAATGCGAAACCCACGTGCACCAGGACGTAATCGCCCGGTTTCGCTTCCGGCACGCACGCGAGGCTGACTTCACGCACCACGCCGTTGAAGCTCACCCGGCCGGCGCGCAACATCGGATCGTCACCCGTGACGCTCAGCAATTTTCCCGGAACAGCCAGACACATCGTGCGCACGTTCTAGCGGTTTCCGTCTCCAGCCGCAACGCGTTTGCGGTCTGAATTCACTCACCAGCCGTAGCCTCGGGCCGGTCGAAAGCCGGGCTTGGCGGCCAAGCGGTCCCCGATTACAATCCTTGGCGCAGACCGCGTGTGAAGCGATTCTATTCCAGCTTGCGCTTCCGGCTCGTGGCAACGGTTTTCGTCGCCACGCTGCCCGCGTTGTTGGTGCTGCATTTCACTGATGCACCGGTGGCGACTTTCGCCGTGGGGCTGCTCGCCTTGGCCGCCGCCTGGTTCGGCGGCGAACGCTTCGTGCTCCGGCAGGTAAGAATGCTGCTCGATGCCACCCGCCGCCTCAGCGCCGGGGATTTGCGCAGCCGCAGCGGCCTGGCAAACGAGCATTCCGAACTCGGCCAGCTCGCCAGGGCCTTCGACGAAATGGCCACCTCGCTCGAGGAACAGATCGAGCAACGCAACCGCGCCGAGAAGACGCTTGCGGATCGGGCTCAGCATCAGACAGTCGTTGCCGCGCTCGGCCAGTTGGCGTTGGTCACGCCGGATTTTCAGGAGTGGCTCGACCACGTCGCCCTCTTCATCGGCCAAACTTTGGAGGTGGAGTTCACCCGCGTGTTGGAGCTGTCTCCCGACGGTTCGGAACTCGTGTTGCGCGCTGGCCAAGGCTGGAAGCCAAACTCCATTGGACAAGCAAGCGAATCCGCTACACCGGAGACTCAGGCCGGCTACTCGTTTCACCACGGAGAGCCCGTCGTCGTCACCGACTCGAGAAAGGACGGGCGTTTTCGAACGCCGGACCTGCTGGGTCAGCACGGCGTCGTCAGCGGGGTCACCGTGGCGGTCACCCTTCAGCATGGCCGTTACGGTGTGCTGGGAGCGCATTCCACGCGCCCGCGCGCATTCACCGAGGATGAAATCCACATGCTCTTGTCCGTTTCCATGCTGTTGACGGTGGTCCTCGAGCGCCGCCGGGCGGAAACTGAAGTACAAAAGCTCGCCAATTTCGCCCGGCTCAATCCCAATCCCGCGTTCGAACTGGCGCCGGACGGCGCGGTCACTTACAGCAACGATGCCGCGCTGAAGCTCGTCCAAAGCCTCCGGCGAAATAGCCTGTGCGAGTTGCTGCCGGCGGATTCCTTTGAAATCGTGCGCGGCTGTCTGGAGACTGGCCGCAGCCGCCTGCGCCACGAAACCCAAATCCAGGACCGCACCTTGTCGTGGTCGTTCTATCCCGTGCCGCCGCGCCAGGTCGTGCATTGTTACGTCCAGGACATCACTGAGCGATTGAACTTGGAAGCCCAGTTGCGTCAGTCGCAGAAAATGGAGTCCATCGGCCAGCTCGCCGCGGGCGTGGCCCACGATTTCAACAACGTCCTCACGATCATCCAGGGCCACGCGGGCATTCTGATGGGCAAGAGTGATTTGCCGCCGAAGCTCATCGAATCCGCGCGAACGGTTTTCTTCGCCTCCGAACGCGCCGCCGGGCTCACGCGCCAATTGCTCATGTTCAGCCGCAAGAGCGTGATGCAGCCGCGTCCGCTCGATTTGCGCGACGTGGGCGGCGACCTCTCAAGGATGCTCCAGCGTCTCCTGGGCGAAACCATCACCCTCGAATTCCTGTCCCCGACCCGGCTTCCGACGGTGCGCGCCGACCCCAGCATGATCGAGCAGGTGCTCATGAATCTCGTCGTCAACGCCCGCGACGCCATGCCCAAGGGCGGCAAGCTCACCCTGGCTTTCACGGAGGCGGTAATAGACGACGCCTATGTCGCGACGCATCCGCGCGCGCGCCCCGGACGGTTTGTGTGCCTGCGCGTGACGGACACCGGGTGCGGCATGGACGGCGCCACGTTGGAACGGATCTTCGAGCCGTTCTTCACGACCAAGGAGCCGGGCAAAGGCACGGGCCTCGGCCTCGCCACCGTTTACGGCATTGTCGAGCAACACGCCGGTTGGGTCGAGGTGCTCAGCCAGGTCGGCACCGGCACGACCTTCAACGTCTTCCTCCCGGCCACGGACGATGCGCTCCCCGCCGCGGCGTCGGCCTCGAAGCCCACCGCCGAAGTCCGTGGCGGCAACGAGCGTATCCTGCTGGTGGAGGACGAACCCGCGCTGCGCGAAATGGCCGTGATGCTGCTGGAAAGCTCCGGGTATCGCGTCGCCTCCGCCGAAACGGGCGGGGAAGCTTTCCACGTCTGGCAGCAGGCCGGAGGCGAGTTTGATCTGTTGCTGACCGACATGGTCTTGCCCGGTGGGCTCACGGGTCTGGACACGGCCGAGAAACTTCTCGCTCAAAAGCCCGGGTTGAAAATCGTCATCATCAGCGGCTACGGCACGGATGATCTCAGCCACGAAGCCATCAGCCGCCTCGACGCGGGATTCGTGTCCAAACCCTACACCCACCAGGCTCTCGCCCAAGCCGTGCGCGAACGGTTGGATCGCAGGGGCTGACCCAACGCTGTGCCGGGTGCGCTCCTTTCCAAACTGTCGCAGCGGATGAGAGTCCGAACTGATCGCTGGGAGAATGGAGCGGACACACATTCGCTGCCAAGGAGTCTTGAAAGCGCCTTGGGTGGCGCAGGCCATCCGCCCGTGTCGTTTGAAATCCCACTTTGGCTTCCCGCATTCGCGTGCATTCGCCTGATTCGCGGGCCACGCTCCGAACCCCGCTACTCGTTGTGGGGAATCTGGATCGTGCTGCCGCCGATGAACTCGCGGATCACCGCGTCGCCCTGGATGAGCTGAGTGCCGGCGGTCTGGCCAACCGGCACGCCTTCCACGGCTTCAAGCAATCCTCTCACCCGCTCGTAGCGAATGCGCGCGTCGAGGAAACCGCCGTACGGCTGGAAGTCCTCCAGTGAGGGCATGTGACTGCCCGCCCCGACGAAATGTGGCTTGAGCACCGGCAGGTCGAACGGAAAACCACCGTTGACCACGTGGTCCGCCAGACCCATGAGCGGGATGATGCTGAAGAGTTCTCCGGCGCGGACGTAATGCCAGTGCAGAATCGTCAGCAGCGGACGGTGATTCCGATGCTTCACGTCGCGCAGCATCCGGCGCACGAGCCGCACGTCGGTGAACTTGGTCAGGCGCTGCGTCGAACCGTCTCCCTCGTAAAGCATGTTCAGCGTCTCGATGTAGAGCCGGAACTGTGCGCGCGCCTCGATGCCTTCCGTGATCGGCGGGTAAAGGCCATGCAGGCAGTCGAGCAGGAGAATCTGGCCGCGCTCCAGCTTCACCGGCTTGGTGCCGACGCGGCGGCCTTCCTTGAAACTGTAAAGCGGTTTCTCGACGGCCTTGCCGGCGAGCAAGTCCGTGAGGTGACGGTTTAACAACTGGATGTCCAGCGCCTCCGGTGTTTCGTAGTTGCGGTCGTTGATCCAATCCGTCGGATGCTCGACAAGCGACCAGAAATAATCGTCGAGGTTCAGCATGAGGAAGCGCAGGCCTTGCTTTTCGAGGCGCTCGGTCAGCTTTACGGTCGTAGTGGTTTTGCCAGAGGAACTCGGGCCGCTGATCCACATCATGCGCAGCGGATCACCTGCGTTGAGGCGGGCAATGACTTTGCGCGCCGCCTCGTCCAGCGATGATTCATAGACCGTGATGGAATCATCCACGAGCGGCTTGAGCTTGCCGGTGCGGATGATTTCGTTGAGGCCGTCCACCGTGTCGCAACCGCGCTGGCGATTCCAAGCGAGGACGCCCTCGAGTTGCGCCGCTGGAAATCCCTTGCCCATGAACTGCTCCGGCGTGATCGCGCCTTCGCGCAACCAGTGGCGGCCCCACCGGTAACACTCGTAAGCGTCCGCCGTGTTCTGGAAACCGTAGCTCCTCAGCACATGCAGCACGTCGTCCTGAATGACCTCGATGGTCGGTGGGAAATTCGTGATGAGATGGTGCGGGTCGGAGTTGAGGCAGATGATGACTGCGTCAGCCAGGAAATCGGCCAGGTGTTCGCCGCTGCCGCAGGCGTCGAAGAGCCGGCCATTGATATCCGGCAAATAATCCTGGCGAAAGCCGCCGATGGATTGCGCGGCGTTCAGGATCGCGCGCCGGATGCGGTCGCCATCGAATGTGACGAGCGCGCGATTGCGTTTCTGGACTTTGACGATGCGGTTTTGGACCGGCATGGCAGCGGCAGGCTAAGCCAACGACGCGTGAATGTCAGCCACCGATTGAACGCGGCAGGCTCGAGCGCCTCTTCCCCTTGATGGCGCCCCTTGGTTGCTGTCCAGGACTCTTATGGCCTCGCCCTTCTGTAAGACCACTCGGCAAAATCCGCAGAGCAACCAAAAAAAGCCCGATGCTCTGCCCCATGCGGCGTCAGAGGTTGTAACGAGGCACCCTGCGAACCGCAAGCCAGCGCAGGTTGTGCAAGTAGCCGAGAGTCCAACTGGGCCAAAACCTGGGTGGGAAGGTGACCCGTCGCGCTGATGCCGGCCAAAGCGATCCGAAACCGCGAGTTACTTCAAATACTTCGGCCAATCCCGGTACTTGTAGCGTGGCTCGACCCACTCGAAGTCGCGGTCGCGCGGCCTGTTCTTGGCCCAGTAAAACGGCGTGTCGAGGTCGTTCTGTGCGGCTGCCGCCACGCGAAGGGTGGACGGCTCCAACCAGGCATGCGCCTCCGTGTGCCCATCCGCAAAACCGACGCCGCTGCGGTCGGCGTGAAAGATCGCGACCGGGTCCACCCATTCGTGCGTGTCGGCGTTGATGACCCACGTGCCGAGGTTGTAATTGCGCGAGTCGGCTTCCTCCATGAACGAAAGCGCGCGCGCCGGCTCGGGGACTTGAGAGAGTTTGCGAATCGCCGGGAGATTCCACATGTCACCGTTCATACCATCCACTTTCGAGTAGCTGTCGAAGGCCCAGTGCGCGCCGGGTTTGCGAAGGCGATAGCGTTTGTCCGCCGGGCAATGGTAGGCGCCGAAATTCTGGCAGTAGCTCCACAGCGGACCTTTGCCCAGACCGGCTCGCACGCGCTCCATCGCCGTATCCACCGTGATGCCAGCGGTGATGTCCGGTTGCGGGCCGGGCCAATACCCGCCGCCGTACTGGACAACGCCCTGGTAGGTCGTGGGAGGCAAGACGTCAGCGAAGTCACCGGCGTACATGATGAAGGCGAACGCCAATTGTTTCTGGTTGTTGAGGCAGTTGACCACATAGGAGCGGTCCTTCGCCTTGCTGAGCGCGGGCAGCAGCATCGCCGCGAGGATGGCGATGACGGCAATCACCACGAGCAGTTCAATCAGCGTGAAACCCGGGCGCGGTTCTGACGTCTTTGTCGAGCGGACACGATCACCATCCGGAGTCGCGCCTGCTGTGCCCTGAGAGCGCCATGAAGGGCGGACGAACTGTCTCTGGTTGGGCGGGTTCATTTGCCGAGAATCTAGCTAAGGCCTGCAGCGTCCTGCAAGCGAGGAGTTGATCACCTATCGAGTAACGTTCAAAACCGGAAAAGCGCATGCGATCAAGGCAGCCAGGGGCCAAGCAGGAGGCAATGGAGCAGGACGATGCGTCAGCCCTGACCAATTCAATGAGTCAAGGCATCTCCTCGTGCCCGTGGTCAGCGATTCCTCGACGCCAGTTCCACTGTTGCTTCCTGAATCCACCTCCATGCCTGCTCGACGTGACGGGTTTCGGTCCAAGTCTGGCCCACGCACAGCCGCAGCGTGTAGCGGTTGCTCAACACGGTGTGCGTCAGGTAAATTGCACCACTCTGGTTCAGTCGGTCGAGCAATTGGCGGTTGAGATCGTCGCCGGACTTGTGGCGGAAGCACACGAGGTTCAGCGGCGCCGGCGCGGCCAGTTCAAAGTCTTGGCTGGCTTTGACCCAGCCGGCGAATTGTTGCGCCAACTCGATGTGCCGCCGGATGTGATGCCGCAAGCCTTCCACGCCGTAGTGCCGGATGACGAACCACAGTTTGAGCGCGCGGAAACGCCGGCCCAGTTGGAGGTGCCAGTCGCGGTAGTCGAACACCGCGCCGGATTCGGTGGCCTGGTTGCGGAGGTACTCCGGCAGAATGCTGAGCGTCCGGATGAGCGCTGCGCGGTCCGCCACGAAGAAGCAATCGCAGTCGAAGTTGGTGAACATCCACTTGTGCGGGTTGAAGCAGTAGCTGTCCGCCAGCTCCAAGCCGTCTTGAAAATGGCGGAATTCCGGGCAGAGCGCTGCCGTGCCGGACATTGCCGCGTCCACGTGCAGCCACACGTTGTGCTCGCGGCAGATGCGCCCGATGGCCGGGAGCGGGTCCATGGCGTTCGACGAAGTCGTGCCCACAGTGGCGCACACGAAACACGGCAGCAATCCGGCGGCGCGGTCGGCAGTGATCTGTTTTGCCAGCGCTTCCGGTCGCATGGCGAGTTGCTCGTCGGTTTCAATCACGCGCAAGTTCCGGCGGCCCAACCCGGCGATCTTGACCGCTTTTTCGATGGAGGAATGCGTTTGCGAGGAGATGTAGGCGACCAACCGCCCGTCGCAGCCACGCTCGTTCGTTTGGAACTGAGTGGCCCGCTCGCGCGCTGCCAGCAACGCGGCCAGAGCGGCGCTCGACGCGGTGTCTTGAATCACTCCTCCTCCCGGACCGCTTGACTTGAACTTCGCCGGCAGGCCGAGCATGTCCACAAGCCAATCGAGCACGTGCGTCTCCAGTTCCGTGCAGGCGGGGCTTGTCGCCCACAGCATCCCTTGCACTCCCAGCCCGGCGGAAAGCAACTCGCCCAGAATGGCCGGGCCGGAATTGTTAGCGGGAAAGAACGCGAAGAAGTTGGGTGACTGCCAGTGCGTGATGCCGGGCAAGATGAGGCGGTCCACGTCGGCGAGGATGGTGTCGAATGGCTCGCCATGTTCCGGAGGCGCCGCAGGCAGTTTGGCCCGAAGCTCGCCGGGCTGCACCTGCGACAACACAGGCAACGACTCGACGCGCCGCTGATACTCGGCAATCCAATCTACCACCGCGTGTCCCCAACGACCGAACTCGTCGGGGGTCATGTGGAAACTCTTTGGAGCGTTCACAAATCGGAGACTGGATTCGCCACGGCTCGCGCGTCAGTCATTGTCCGCCACCTGCTGCACGGCCCAAATCGGATACGGCGTTTGCGAGCCTTTCATCGCGTGCCAAAGGATGCGGTTGAAGAGGTCCTCGGGGCAGGCGTCAACCTTGTCCAGCGGCAATCTCGCTGAAGCGAGCGCGTATTTCCGCAGGAGCGCATCGGAAATTTTCTTCGGCTCGGGGTTCATTTCGTCGAGCGGCACGTTGTTGGCCACGGCCTTGAACGGCGTGAAGTCCGGCGTGGCGGTGAAGCAATCGCTCATTGGCGTGGCGGTGGCGTCGAGTTGATTCATCGGCGGGAGGCCGAGCATCAACTCCATCGTGCGCAGCAGACTCGTCTGATTGTATTGCGTGCTCACCACCGCGCTGCGCTTTATGTAAGGGCTGATGACGTAAGCCGTCGTGCGGTAGCCGCTCACGTGGTCCCAGCCACCCTGCGGATCGTCCTCAATGGCAAAGATGCAGGTGTCCTTCCAATACTTGCTGTGGCTGATGGCCTCGACAATCTGGCCGAACGCGAGGTCGTTGTCCGCGACGTGTGCGGCGGGCGTGGGCGAGCCGGCCTTTGTGCCGCTTGTGTGATCATTCGGCAGGCAGATGATGACGAGGTTCGGAAACCCGCCGCGTTGCTCGAACTCGTTTAGTTCCTTGATGAACTCGCGTGCCCGGAACACGTCCGGTGTGTCCATGTCCCAGCCGACGGTGTTGGTGCAGAGATGCGGGCGGAGCGATTCGATCATCGGCCTGCTCCAGATGCGAATCTCACCGGCGCCGCTCGCGAAGTCCTTCCAAACGTCGGCAAACTTGATTTCGCCTTTCCGCGCCGGATCGGTCCAACGCTTTTCCGTGCCAGCAAACTCGCCGTAATCGCGCAGCGTCTTGCCGTGCGCGAGGACGTTGTCCCAGATGAATCCCGCTGGCGAATACGCTATGGCATCCACGTCGTCGTCCTCCATCCCGTCCGGGTAACTGCGCGGAAAGCCGGCGAATGAGCGCTCCATGTAATCGGTGGTGATGCCGGTGTCCGCCCACTGATGACCGTCGGCGCTGAGGATGCCGGAGCAATACGTATTATCCAGCAACACGAATTCGCGTACGAGCTTGTGCTGGTTCGGCGTGATGCGCTCGCCAAACGTGCAGAGCGAGGCGTCCCCGTTGCCCTCCCTGATGTCGCCGAACACTTGGTCGTAGGTGCGGTTTTCTTTGATGATGTAAACGACGTGCTGGAACACGCTCGGCTCGCCGACGCGCTCGGGGACAGGGCGCGGCGGTTGGTTCGCGCGCGGCGGCAGCTTGGCTTGCGCCAGCAACGGATAGCGCATGTTCCGCAAAGCGGTCTCCGTCATCCGCGCCAACTCGCGCGTCGCCGGCACGGGCACGAGCGACAACGTGCCGAAGTATTGGTGCGAGTTGAACTCGACCTTGTCACCCGGCGTGAGTCGTTTGGTGGAGCCGATGCCTTTGATGTTGGCGACGTAAATTGCTTTGCGCGCCGTGTCAGTGACGACGGCACCGGGAAACCAGCCGACAGGAATCAACCCACGAAGCTTCGACGCGCTGGGTTTGAAATCGAAAACCGCCACGGCGTTTTGCGAACCGTTGCAGGCGTAAAGCGTCTTGCCCGACTTGTCGAACGCCAGCGCGCAAGGCTGGGCTCCGAACTGATCCACTGGATTATGGCGCGCACAGATGGTCTCGCTGATCTGACCCTTGCGGGTGTCCAGCACGCTGAGCGTGTCTCTTCCGGCGTTGGCGACGACGAGCCACCGCTTGTCCGGCGATACCGCCAGCGCTGACGCGTGCAAACCGGTCAGGATTTCGAATTCCGGATTTCGAATTCTGGATTTCGCGTCCAGCGCTATCACCGACACCGAGCCTTCGCTGGCGATGTGGCGCACCGGGTCCACGCGCACCCGCGTGCCCCGGCCCGCTGGCCCCGTCACATCTCCCGCCCCTGGTCGCCGTCCACCCCAGTTGCTCACGTAAGCCTTGCGACCGACCAACACCACACCAAACGGCGCGACGCCGATGTCCCACGTACGCAGCAAGCGCCCGTCGCTCGCGTCCAACTCGAGCAGGCGATTCGAGAGATTACCGCAAACATAAAGTCGTTTGCCGTCCGCCGACACCGCAAGGCCGGACGGGATTTCCTCTTTGCGTCCGGGCGCATGGGCAGCCGGCAATGAGATTGAGAACAGCCCGACAACCTTCCCATCGCGCCCGACAGTGAATACCTTGATGCTCCCGTTGACATTGGCGAGATAAAGCCGCGAACCATCCGGCGAAAACGCGAGGCCGGTGAAGCTCAGTTGCCCGTCCTTGTCCGGTTCAAGAATGTGCGTGGACACTGCGCCGGGTTTGGGATCGGTTGCCTTGTCAGAGGGCAACGGCACGCGCTGCAAAATCCTGCTTGTCGCCGGGTCGAGTACGACGACCTCGTGCGTCTTGCCGGCGGTGACCAACAGCTTGCCATCCGGACTGAGCGCAAGGGCTTGGGGCCGCAGTCCCGGCAACTCCACCTGAAAGCCCGCCGGTGTGAGAACCTGGTTGGCCGGCGTGTAGTAAACATTGGTCGCAATCTGACCGACGCGGGCGGTTGTGGAAACATCGCCGCTGACTTCGGAGGCGGCGAGGCTGCCAATCGTGCTGCCGGCAACCAGGAGCACCGACCCAACGGACCATCGAGGAAGACCTGGAATCAAGCGCATGACGCGCAGCTTGCCATCAGTGGCAGGGCGCGGGCAACTCCGCACTCAAGCTCAAGCGGGCATGGTCTGCCGCTCGAAGCCGGGCAAATCGAGCAAGGGCACGAGCCCAAACGGCGCGGCGTTCACGGAGGTCAGCCGCAACTGGCCTTCCTGAATGCGCACACACGCGAAGCCGGCGGGGTGGCGCGCATACAAATCGTCGTGCGCCGCCAATGCCGCGTGTTGCCACTCATCCGGCCACAAGGTCAGACCGCGATAGTAATGGTGGCCGTTGCGCTCGACGTGCTCGACGCCGAGCAACGCCATCATCGCGAGGTCCTGTTGCAGCGCCACCGGACCGAGGTTGCACAAGTCTTCGCCCGTGAGCACGACGCGTTGACCCGCACGCCGCCGGGCCGCCAGGAGGCAGGCGTTGGCAATGCTTTTCACGATGCCCTTGCAGTTCTTGTGGCTCGTGCCGGCGTAGCCGAGGTCGAGCGCGCGCGGCAAATCGCCCACGGCGCCGTCTGATTCGTCAATGATGAGGGGCGGGCGGTCCGGCCACGCACGCAGCGCGGCGCCCGCGTCGTCGCTCAAGGCATGGTCACGATGCACTGGTTGTTCGACGAGGAGGATGCGCTGCCACAACCCACGCAGCGTCGGTACTCCAGCCGCGCGTTCCCAAAACTTGCGGAAGGCGTCGAAGCACTTGAAGTTTTCATTGCCATCGAGCGTGACGAAGAATTCGCCGCCGGTTTCGCGCTCGAGCAAACGCGCCAGCGCGCGGAGTCGCTCGAAGTCGTGTTCGGTGTCGGCGAGGAGTTTCACTTTGAAATAGCGCAGGCCGCAGGCCCGAATGGCGCTCTCCAGATCCTGCGGCAAGCCGTCGTCCACGCGTTCGCCCGACGGGATGTTTCCGGGCGACAGCGCATCGCCCAGTCCGACAGTGTGACGGACGAAGCACTCATTGCGCGGCGCGGCGGAGAGGAAATCCAACGGCTGGGCCCCGCCGAGTTCGGGGTGAATCTCGCCCAGGCGCAGGCCGAGGCGGTTGGCGACAAGCAAGCGATAAAGGGGCTGACCGGCGACGCGGCACAAACCGTCCAGCACCGCGCGTTCGGCCAGACTCACGCCGAGGTTGGCCAGCAGCGGCGCGAGTTCGCGGGCTTGCGACCATCGCTCTTGTTGCTGACAGAGCGCGCGCCAGAAGTCGAAGAATGAAACCGGCGTGGCCGCGATTTGCTCCGCGAGCTTGGCGGCGTGGCCGATGACTTCGAGCATTTCCGGCAGGTCCTGCTCGAAGGTCGTCGCCGGATTCTTCGTGAACCACTTGGGCGGCAGGCCTTCGCTGGCGAGGCCGAACGACGACGCGTTGCCAACCGTGACGCGCGTTTGGACGAACAGGTGCGGCACCTCCGTCATGCTTGCGATGCCGTAGCGGAAGGGGAATCGCGTCCGGGCGCGCCGGACGAAAAACTCGAAGGTGGAGACGGTGAAACGGTCCGCCATGCGCGTCAACCCCGGCCCAGAAACAAATCTCGGCCTTTGACCAGCGCGGCGATTTTGCGGTCGGCCACCGAGCGTTTGAGCATCCAGAAGCCGCAATCGGGATGGACGTAGCGCACGCGGTTTGGTCCAAGAACTTTTTCGGCCCGCTCGATGGCGCGCGCGATTTCCTCGGGCGTCTCGATGTGATTCACCTTGATATCCACGACGCCGAGGCCAATGCCGAGGCGCTTGTCCACGGCTCTAAGCGCTTCAAGGTCGGACGGTGGCCGATGCGCAAGTTCGAGCACGAGATGATCCGCATGCAGAGAGTTGAGGAACGAAATCAGCGCGGTCCAAGTTCCCTGCTGGATGGTCTGCCCGCCGTAATTGCCAAAGCAAAAATGCACCGCCTTCTGCACGCGCACCGCATCGAGCACCCGGTTGATGGCCTCCGCAGCGAGCGGACCGTCGGCGGGATTGCCGGGAATGTTTGCCTCGTCCACCTGCACGCAGGCGCAATTCAACTGACTGAGTTGCGCCGCAAGCGCGTCGGCGATGGCGAGAGTGAGCTTCCGGAGATCGCGGTAGTGCTCGTCGAGCAACGTGCGGGCAAGCATGTAGGGACTGGTGAGCGTGAACTTGAATGGACCACCGGCCACGCTGGCGGCGCGCGCGCAATCCCCCGGCAGGTTCAGCACTCCTTCGGTGATCGGCCCGGTGACAACTGCCGCGGGTTTGAGCCGGAAGCGCATTTCGCTTTTCGCATGGAAGGCCGCCGTGTCGCGCCTCCCGACCTCGCGCCGGACGCCGCCCAACTTGTGAACGAAATACTCGATCATCCCGTTCGTGTCGGGGTGATTCACGTCGAAGCGATACAACTCGCCGTCGGTGGGCAGATCAATGCCAGCTTGGCGCTGGATGTCGAACACCACACGCGTGGCGTCGAGGAGCGCCTGTTCGCTGGGGAGCACGGCGAGCCAGTCAGGGACCGGGTAGGAACCGACCGTGGTCGTGAGGATGCGGGGCGCGTTGTGCGGGTTCACGGCGGGAACATAGCAGCGGCGCTCCGCCGGACAAGTTCCCGCCCTGCTTCGCCGAAGGGTCACCGAGCCTCGGCGCTGTTCACTTCGAGTCGTTCACTTGTACCCGCAATTCCGCGCCGTTGCAGCGGATCTCCGGGACATACATCGCGTGACCGACGACCGGCAGCGCGTGGAACTGGCCCGGTACTTCCGCCCGCGCGTCGTAGCGGATTTCCCAGACGCCCTCCGCCAGCTTGTCAATGAACAGCGCCACCTTGCGATCACGCAACTCCTGATAGACCCAGCGCTGGCGACCGGTGAAATCGCTCGCTTCGCTGCTCGCTCCCGGTGAAGGGATGCGCAACTTCTGGCCGACACGGATGCGGTCGGTGGTGAGCCGGTTGGCGCTTTTGATCGCGTTCACCGACGTCTTGTTCGCTTGCGCCAGTTGCGAAAGCGTATCGCCGCTCTGGACCGCGACTGTTTTATCCTTCGCCGGGGACGTCGTCTCCGCCCCGTGCTTGCGCTCCACGGCGCCGCTTTTCAACTCCCGCGCGAACAGCGACTCGCCACTGCGGATCTCCACCGCCTCGAACCCGGCGGGTTTCAGGTCCTCGAACATCAAATACTCGTAATTGTTCTTTGCTTCGATGGTAACGAGCGTCTCGACGCGCTCGCCGCTCTTCACGGATTCGCCGTCGCGCAACGGCTCTTTGTCATAGACGTAGCCCTTCAACAGCGTCGGGCGGCCCACGAGCTTGAAGTACTCGCGCTTCACGAAAATCTCGTTGCCCGCGGGGGTGACCGGTTCTTCTAGACTGAAGAACTTTGCCTCGGCGGCGAAATAGATCGGCGTGTCGCCGTGTTTGCGGACGATGCGGACTTCGTTTGCGTCCTTGATCAGCTTCGGATCAATCGTGAACCGGCTGGGGGCGTTGAACACATCTGTGCCACTGACTTTCTTCTTCGCAATGGATTTGCCGTTCACGATCAGCTCGTATTCCAGCTCCGGCTTTAGCTCGCCGCTGACGCGGAGGTAATCATTCATTGCGAGCACCACAATGGCGGTGTCGCGCGTGTTGCTCCACTGCGCGCCGCGCCGGTTCTTGATGAGCCAGTTCGTGACTGGTTCGACCAACTTGTTCTTCGGATCAATCGCCAGCAGCGCGCGTAGCGCAAACGCCGTCGCCTCCACGCCGCCCTCCGACCAACGCCAGTAAACACCGTCCTCACCCCAGTGCGCCGTGCCCATCACGCCGGCGTTCTCCGGTTTGCCACCGATGAGCACCGAAGTGTCTGGCCGCTCGTCGCGCTTCACGCCGTTCTCCAGATTCCCGATGAGCGTTTTGGCGCGTTCAGGATTCCCTCCTTCCATGAAGTGTTCGGCCAAAGCAAAAAGCGCGCGAGTGTAAGCGTTGAGCGATTCGCGCCGATTCCACAGATTCTCCTCAGCTTTGGGAACGAACTTGCCAATTTCAAAATCGCCGAGCTTGTGTTTGAACGGCACGAAATAAACCGCCATCGCGTGCAACATCCACGCTTGCATGTCAGCGTTCTCTTCTTCCTCGACAAGATGCTCGTTCAAATACTTGGCGGCGCGACGCAACACGTCGTCTTTAATTTGCAAACCAGCATCACGCGCCAACGACAATCCCCACACCACGTAAGCCGTCATCCAGTGATCGCTTTGCCCGTCCTTCCACCAACCCCAGCCGCCATCGCCGTGCTGGAAATCGTACAGGCGCTCCAAGCCGGCTTTCGTCATCGCGTCGAGTTCGGCCAAGTTCTTCTTGCATTTCGGATGCGTGGCGGCGGCGGTGTTCGTCTCGATGCCGCCGAAGACGCGGCCCATCACGTCTTCGGGATCGAGGCCGAGGTCGCGCAGCGTCTTGGCGGTGATGACGGCGGGCAGGAAGCGGCTCATGGTTTGTTCCGTGCAGCCGTAGGGGTAATCGGCCAGGTAAGGCAGCGCATCGAGCATTGTGACCGCGAGGCTCGGCGTGACTTGCACGATGAGCGACGTGGAATCCGCCTTGCGCTCCTTCAGCAAGTCGAGCTTCACCGTGATGTCGTTGCCGCGCACCTTGCCGGACTTGGTGATGAACTTCTCGATGCCGTGTTCGTAGGCGAGGTAGGTCTTCTCCATCGCGTCGGCGTATTTTCCGCCGCGTCCGGTAATTTTCAACTTCACCTGTCCCGGCCTGCTGACGTGGGCATACCAATCCTGCCGGGCTTCGCTGTTGGCGGGGACTTCGCGCGGACCCAGGTTGCCTTTGACCGGTTGACCGTTCTCGAACAATCCGGTGATGTCCACTCCTTCGGCATCCAACTGCAACTGCACGGACAGCGGCTTGTCGGTGTTGTTGTTGATGACGCCTGATATGACGACGAAATCGCCGACGACGAAGAAGCGCGGCGCTTGCAGGCGGACGATGAGCGGTTGCTTCGTGCGCGTGGTCGCGTTGGCGATGCCGAACTGGTTCGCTGGCGAGACCGCGCGGGCCGTGGCTTTCCAACTCGTCGTCGAATCGGGGTACTTGAACTTCACAGTCGCTTGGCCACTTGCGTCGGTCTTCATGTCCGGCTGCCATAGAACGGTGGAGCGGAAATCGGTACGGACTTGGACGGCGGGCTCTGCGCCTCCCGGCGGCTCCGCGGGCATTTCCTTGGCGAGCTTGGGCTTGTCTGACCTGAATGCTGCGCCAAGCCTCATCGGCGCCGCCGCGGCCGGCGCGTTCATCGCGTAGAACCGGCTCGCTACCCCGCCGCCACCGCCCATGGCCCCCGAGGTCGCGAACAACGCCCTGCTGGCTTCACCTTTCGCGTCTTCGGACCGATCCAAGTTATCGAGCAATCGTCCGTCGAAATCTTTTTCGAGATTCTCAAGCCCAGCCTGCATGCGTTCGCGGGACGACTTCTGCCGCTCAAAAACCTGCTCGTCCATCAACTGCTCGTTCTCGCCTGCGACCAGTTTGGCGTAGCCCTTCTGGTTCATCGTGGCCTGCGTTTGCACTTGCTGGCCGCGCTTCTCGCCGTAGTAGAATTGCCGCGGGTCGCCGGCGTAATCGCTCTGGATGTAAAACACCGATTCGTCCACCAGCCCGAGCGAAACCTCGGCGGACACGGGTTTGCCCTCGTCGTTCTTCGTCGTGATAGTCAGCGTGCCCTCGTCACGCGGCTGGTATTGCGCCTTGTCCGGCTTCACTTCGACCGTGAGGAAATTCTTCGTTGGCGGAACGACGACTTGTTTCGTGTCCGTGAAAATCTGCCGGTCGCTCACAAGCGTGGCGCTGAGAAACACGTTCGGCACGTACTTTTCTTCCACGAACAGGTCAATCAACTTCACCGGGCCGTCCAGGTGGACGAGGCGATGGTGATACAGGTCCTCGCCCTCGACGGTGAACAGCACGTAGCGGTCGGGCGAGTTGGCGACGAGCATCACGGGCGCTTCGCTGCCGACGCGGAAGGTGTCCTTGTCCGCGATGATTTCCACGCCGCCGTGGCGGTAGCCGAGTTCGGTGGTGGCGTTGCTGGCGACCCAGACGGTCGTCTCGGCGCGGATGGGCTGCGGTGGACGCTTCGGAACGGCGTCCTCGCTGAGCCACGCGAACCGGTAGTAACCCTCGCGTTCGGGTTTGAATGTCAGCGTGGCGCCGCCCTCGGCGTCGGTCTTGAGAGTCTGCGTCAGGATTTCGTCGTGCTGGTAGCCGCGGAACTTGAGCCGCCAATCTTTTTGGTCCGGGCGCTCGGGGATCGGTGGCCAGATTTTGGTTTTCGCCTGGAGCGCTTTGAGTTCGTCGCCTTTGACTTCAGTGCCGTCCGGCTTGATCCAGATTTCCCACCAGTAATCGCGCGTGACCGTGACCTTGCCCTCGATCTGCGCGGGCTGCTCGTTGGCGTCCAGCGCCTTGAAATCCACGCGCACCTTGTCCTGCGGGCGGTAGAGGTTGTGCTCGGCCTGCGGATAGACGTAGTAGCGCTGGCGCGTGACGCGCACGTTGCCGCTGCCGGTGATCTCGCGCCGGCTGGCGTCGGTGACGCGCGCTTCGATGCGATACTCGAAATCCTGGCCAGCGTTCGCGGGCGTGTCGAAGCTGAGCGTGGCCTTGCCGGTGGCGTCGGTCTTCAGCGTCTCGCGCTTGATGATCTGCCCGCTGCCATACCAGCGGCCGAAGCGGCCTTGGGGGTTGTCCATATCCTCGTAATACCACGGGAAATCGTGTGGCCGCCGCCACTGCTGCCAGTATGGATTCTGGTTCACGATCACCTCGACGCTCGCGTTAGCCACCGGCCCGCCGAAGTAGTAATCCGCCTGAACTGTGACCTCGACCTTCTCGCCGACGCGGAAGGCTCTTTTGTGGCGGACGCCCGAGCCGGGCGTCCCTACCTCTTCCTCGGGCGTCTGCACCGAGACCTTGAACTCCGGCAGCTTGTATTCTTCGAGGCGGAAGAGCGTGGCCTCGCCGATCGTTTGCCCGTTCGGCCGGCCCTCGGGCCAAAACGTGATGTGGTATTCGCCCAGCGGCATCTGCTCGGTGAGATCGAGCGTGCTCCACGCGCTGCCGAAGGCGTTGAGGTTCGCCTTGTCGGTCTTGACCTTTGCGCCGCGCGGGTCGGTGATCTCGAATTCGACGGTTTCGTTTGCCGGCGTGGAATAGACCGAGCCGTTGTAGCGACGCGCGATGAACTTCCAGTTCACAGTTTCCTTGGGCCGGTATGCAGGTCGGTCTGTGAAAGCATAGATGCGCCAGGGCCGGACGTCGCGGTCGTACCAATAGGTGTTGCCGGTGCTGAACGCCTGGCGGTCCTCGCGAATCGCGCTGGCGAAGATCTCGACGTTGTTGTGCTGCCGCGTCGCCAGCTCGAATACGGCGATGCCGTCCTGGTCCGTGTCTTTCGACTGCTCGCGCGAGTGCCACTGGTTGTCTTCCCACCAACTTTCCCAAAGCTTGACCTTTGCGTTGGCGAGCGGTGCGGAATGGAGTGCGTTGCAAAAATAAACCAGCGCCTGCTTCCCAGACGATTTCAAGACCAGCGCGGCGTCCGTCACCAAAACCAGCTCGCGCGCCTCCTTGCCGCCGGCTTTGGCTTCGAGCAGGTAGGCGCCCGGCTTGAGCTTCGCTTCAAACCGGAGCGTTTCGTTGCCAGGCACGTAATCACCCTTGTCCTTCGTGTCGCGCGTCCACGACTTGACCTTCTCCAGCCCGCCGAGGTTGATCGAATGCAACCAGTCCTTGTTGCGGTCGTCGCGCTTAACGTCGCGGTTCAGTTCGACCGGGTACAGCCCCAACTCAATTTGCTTTACGTTGCGCCAGTTCAGGAAGTATCGAATCTCCGAGTCGGGCAAAAAGATGTTGCCCACGCTGACGCCGAGCTGTGGGTCGGTAATGTTCTTGATCTCCTGCTGGGCCTGCTCCCAGTAGCGGCTTTCGCCCTTGTTGAATTCGCTGACGAACCGGCGGAACAAATCGAGCGCCTTGACGTAGTCCGGCTCCTGCCGCCAGTTGCCGTTCTTGTCCAAGGTGGCGCGCCCCCGCGCGGCCATCCATTGGGCGTAGTTGAAAAGCGCATCGTCATACCAGTCGGTGGCCTTACCGGGTTTGAGGGCCGCCTCGAACTCCTCCGGCACGCGGGCGATGTGCTCCCACTCGGAATCGTGCAGGCGCGGACCAATCGTCATCAGGAAATGCGCGTGGGCCTGGTCGTTCTCCGTCTTCGCAATCTTGATCGCGTTGTCGAGCACCTGCAGCGGAATGGAATTTCCCCAATAACCGTAATGGTAATCGCGCGACACGCCCGGCGGCTTGGCCGCCTTCCAGACGATCCCAAGGTAACGCTCGCGGGCCAGCTCGATGTCCCGCGCGCCGGCCCACCAGTTGAGCGCCTGCTCGTAATACTGCCAACCCTGTCCCCAGTTCTGCTGATTCCGCCGCGTCCACCAGAAATCGCCGAGCGATTCCTCCGCCTCGGCCCACACGCGGTCTTTTTCCTCCTCGCGCTGCACATCGCGGACGAGCTTCTCCAACTGTGCCCGCGCCTCGTCGAGTTTCGTCGTGTCGGCGCGCTGTGTGGTGGCCTCGGAGCGCCATTGCGTGTCCGCGAAACGGAACGCGACCCAGCGCGCCTCGTTCGACGAGAGGTTGGACATCTCCAGCGCACGCGAATACAGTTCGTGCGCCTTAGCGAAGGATTTTTCGGCCTGGAGCTTCTCGGCTTCGGCTTTGAGGGATTCGAATTCGGGCGGCAAACCGGCGAGGGTGCGGCCACCGGCCAGCAGTCCAAGGACAACCAACGTCAAGGCTTTCATATTTCCTTCCTCTTCGACGGCGTTGGACGGAAAATGCTCCGCGTCGGCCGGTATGGCGAGGAAATTTCGCCGATGGCCGCGCGGCTGGGCTTTCGGGCAGGCACAGGATGGTCTGCCGGACTGAATGCGAGATCAGGATTTCGAAGCCGCAGGTGGCCCAGTCTCACCCAATTCCCGGCGGATGACGGCCAGGAGTTCGTCGCGGTTCAATGGCTTGCGGAAGAACGCGGTCGCTCCTCTCGTTTTACCTCGTGGCCGCCATGAAAACCGATCCGCTGAACTTGACGCACACAACTCCGTCGGCTGGACCAGTAAGACTTCCCGGTTCAACCCTGCCCCTTGCTCGCGTCACGCAGGAGTGAGGTGAGGCTCAAACGGGGTTCTGCCCGGAAATGGGCATCTTGAGTTGGTTGCTTTGCGGTTGCTTTCCAAGCATCCAAATGGGGTTGCGGGTAAGCGACGCGAAGAGCACGAAGTCGCAATGTTCGGAAACAGGCACACGCACAAAACCATTTCAAATATTCGCTGAAATGCCTGTTTCCTTGGGGAAATGGGGTGGTGGTAGGTGATGGATTCGAACCATCGAAGGCGTAAGCCAGCAGATTTACAGTGTGCTTGTAAAAGGCATTTCAGCAGATATTTGAGGATATGCTTGCTTTGTGCTTGACTTGTAAGCACCCAAAGCCGATATTAGGCGCACGAAACGGACACAACGAGAAACTGAGAACCAAAGGCAATCACAATGAAACATCGCACCGGACACCTATTCAAAAGAGGCGAGAGCTTCTATGTCTTTTGGCGTGTCAACGGCAAGGCGTTTATGAAAGCCCTGCGTGATGACAACGGCCAACCGATCACCACGAAACGCGAGGCGGAAGAAGCGCGAGGCAAGTGGATGGCGCAATTCACCGTTGCCACAGAAACCGAGGCGCTCGAATCAATCGCCGCAAAGTTGGGAGGGCGCAAGGCCGAGCTTGCCAAGTGGGAGGATGAACAAAACCCGCCCCTGCCAATCACGCAGGCTTGGTCCGTGTTCCTGGATTCATCGAACCGCCCGGACAGCGGCGGAGAAACGCTGTATCAGTACGAGTGCCAGTGGAGTGCGTTTGCCGGTTGGATGAAAGCGAAGCACCCCGAACTGCTCACGCTGCGCGACGTGTCCAAGACCATCGCGGAGGAATACGCGGGCACGTTGAATCACGGCAAGTTCAGCGCGAACACCTACAACAAGCACCTCAACTTGCTCACGCTGGTTTTCCGCGTGGTGAAGGCCAAGGCCAAGCTCACCGAGAATCCGTGGGCGGACATTCAACGCAAGCGGCTGGCCACTCAGAGCCGCCGCGAGTTGACCGTTGAAGAACTGCGGAAAGTCTGCGGTGACGCGCAAGGCGAGTTGCGCACGTTGCTGGCCTTGGGCGTCTATACCGGCTTGAGATTGGGCGATTGCGCGACGCTGCGCTGGGGCGAAGTGGACATGGCGCGGGGCATCATCCGGCGCGTGCCCAACAAATCGGCCCGGCGCAATCCCAAGCCGGTGATTGTGCCGATTCATCCGGTCGTGGGCGACATGCTCGCCAAGACGCCAGCCAGCCAGCGGCGTGAGTACGTCCTGCCCGAAACGTGCGCCCTGTATCTGCGGCGCTCCGATGCGGTCACCGACATGGTGAAGCGGCACTTTGAAGCCTGCGGCGTCACAACCAACAAGCCCGGCACCGGCGGGAACACGGGCAACCGTGCGGTGATCGAAACTGGATTCCATTCGCTGAGGCACACGTTCGTTTCCCTCTGCCGTGAAAGCAACGCCCCGCTCGCCGTGGTGGAAAGCATCGTCGGGCACAGTAACCCGGCAATGACGAGGCACTATACGCACGTTGGCGAACTTGCCGCTGGTCGTGCCGTTGCCGCCCTGCCCTATGTGACGGGCGACGAGCCGGAGCAAATCAAACGCGATGACGCTGCCATTCTGCGCGAGGCAAAGGCTATGGTGGCAAAGCTGACGGTGAAGAACTGCCGCGTGCAAAAGGCCGCGTTGCTCTCGTTGCTGGGCGAATAAGTCCCGCCCCGGTGGATAAACGGTGAAAGTGCCTATGAATCAGAATGCGAAACAGCAGCCGCCAGACATCCCCAGCTTGACGAAGCTCCGTGAAATGGGATTCGGCGCCCGGCTCGCGCCTCAGACTCAGGCGCAAAACTGGCTTCAAGTCCGTCCCGGACATCAGCGCAAAATCTATGGAGGACCTGCCCAGAAATGCCGCTGGGTTTACATGCCAAAGGTGATCGAGGGAGAGGAACTTAAATCCCAGGCTGACATTGCTGCGCTCGCAGATGCGCGGCCACTCGATGACTTGGTCGCGCAGATTGAGGCTGACATGAAGCAACTTCTGATTCGCGCCCACACCGGCGATAGGAGGGCAATCCTCTTGTGTGCAGCTATCGTGCGCCGTGCCGTTCGCTCTCTGGAAAGGCTTGCGATTGCCCAACCGGACACGGTGCAAACCGTGGCAGAAACCCATCCACGCTGGCCCGTTCTGCTCAGCCTCAACCCACAAGACATCAAACAGGCCAAAGACCAACTCCGCCGCCTGCATGTGGGGCAGAAGGCCGAAACGCCAACACGCCCGGGCCAGCGTCTTGATCCGCACAACTTCTGGACCTTGCTGGCCGACCGGGCGTTAAACGTCTGCCAGATCAATAGAGTTTTGGTGCCCATCCTTGAAGCCCACTGCGGGGGGACTTTCCGGGAGCGCAAGGAAGTGAAGTTTTGGGGGAGAGTTGTTGGTGCGACCTATCACTACCTGCCGAACCGCTCGGAGGTTATCATCATCGTGGACTGGCAGAAGCAGTGCGCCAGTCTGTCCGAGCAGATCACGCCTGCGAATTTCAATGCCTGGTGGGACGTAATCAAGGCGTGTGTGCTGGAACACTGGAAGAATCCGCGGGGGAACTATGCCGAGGCGCTCAAGACAATTGGGCAGCCAGACAAAGAGGAATGGCGGCGCCGCAGCATGGCCTTGGACAGGGTCCGGCAAGCCCTCGAAAGCCTAACGCACCTACAGTAGGAGTCGCGCCGAGGTACTGGGGGACACGGAGAGCCGTGTGGCGCACATTTGCGTCGTATGTTGAACACAACTTACGACGCTCTGAGGGCCGTCTTAAGGGCCGACCCGACGGTTGGAGCAGCCGACCGTAACCACAAGCTGGCGCTGCTCCGCACCCCCGACGTGCCCAAATCCGAACCTGCCGCGCCGACCGTCCAGCGCATTTTGCAACGACGCGAAACAGCCCAGCGGTTCAACCGAACTTTGCGTTACGTGGACCGTCTGGCTCAGGAAGGCATTCTCAAAAAGGTCAAATTGCCCGGTCGCAAGCGGGCCGTTGGCTTCCGCGAGGAGGATGTCAACCGACTCATTGCTGCTTCGTAAAAGGAGCCACGCCATGAGACCGCTAAACGAAAGCGGAGCGGAGCCGGGAAGCCACCACGCCGAAAAGGAACTGACGCAGGCAACCAACCACGAAGTTGCCGCCGAGTCAACTCCATCAAAATCCAGCCTCCAAACCCGCCGAGGGAACGAGTTCAGCGAGGCTAAACGAGCCAAACGCCTTCAAGCCGTGTCAGCGGATGCACCCGGCAAGTTGTCCCTGTTCCGGAGTGTCTATGCTGGCAAGGCCAGCCCGCGCCAGTGCATCAAGGCGTTCTGCTTGGAATGGGTCTGGTTGGACGAGGCCGCCATCCGCGAATGCACCGCCACCGCCTGCCCGCTCCACCGGCTGAGGCCATACCAACGACGGGAGGGGTGTTGTAAACAAGTGAAGTGACCGGTGTGGGGACGAGTGAAGTGACCGCTTGGCCGGTGTGGATGGGGGCGGGCAGGATGGGGGATGAAGCGATATGGATTG
>Ga0315277_10002096_pt1 | contig 28113 bp, 29 predicted proteins | sample YL17G05_15_MG_FD_203695 | JGI IMG/M metagenome (GOLD analysis project Ga0315277, IMG submission 203695) | Sediment microbial communities from Yellowstone Lake, YNP, Wyoming, USA - YL17G05_15 | ecosystem: Environmental > Aquatic > Freshwater > Lake > Sediment | place: USA: Wyoming | collected... | reverse complement strand
AAGGGCGCCTTTGGCGGTAACAATGCCCTGCAACTGGCTGACTTTCAGGCAGCAGCCAGCAAGAACGCCGCCGGGACGATCAAGAACACGCCCTCCAGCGGCTGGTACCCGGTGACCTTCAACAGCATCGCCTTCACCTATATCAACCTGACCGGCATGACCCAGTTCCGCCTGCGCTTTGCGATAGATGACAACAATGACCATGGCGCAGATTACCTGAAGTTCTACAGCGGAAACTACAGCAGCGCCTCTTTACACCCTCTGCTCGTTATCCAGTACTACGTGCCCTGAGTCTCGAACCATAGACCCTGCGTTAGATGTTTATCCTCCCGCAGGGTCTTTCCTATTGACCTGTGATCAGCAATCTGCCATTTGTGATCTCAATTAGAATTTTATGTTGTATTGATAGTCGAAAAGTTTTATAATGTACACGAAATCACAATCAATTTACACAGCGAGAAACGTCCCTACTTTATTTACACCCAACATTGTATTGGGATGACGATAATTCATTTTTTCTTGTTAAATTGAATGAATAATCTGCCAGCCTCACTGTGTAAATTCTCCACGTTCGCTATCAGGAGGATCAGATGAAAACACTGTATTTCAAACATGCAGGTTTTTTGTTTTTGGCATCCATCCTTGTCTTGACCCTCACAGGTTGGAACTCGCATCCAGCGACGCAGGCTGCCGCTCCTGAACATGCCGCCATCCCGCCGAAGGACGCGCAGGAAGCGCTGCCACCCCTGCTCAATATCAGCGCCATCGCTGCCGGAATGTGGCACACCTGTGCGCTGACCTCGGGCGGCGGGGTCAAGTGCTGGGGACTGAATGGGAACGGTCAACTGGGCGACGGCACAGTCACCGACCGCCACACGCCGGTAAATGTGTCCGGGCTGGCGAGCGGGGTCAGCGCCATCACCGCCGGTAGGTCTCACACCTGTGCCCTGACTGCGGGCGGTGGGGTCAAGTGCTGGGGAGCCAACGCATCCGGTCAATTGGGCAACGGCACGACCACCTCTCGCACCAAGCCGGTATCCGTAAGCGGGTTGGCGAGCGGGGTCAGTGCTATCACTGCCGGTGATTTTCACACCTGCGCCCTGACTTCAGGCGGCAGGATCAAGTGCTGGGGATACAACGGGTTCGGTCAACTGGGCGACGACACGACCACCCAACGCCTGACGCCAGTAAACGTGAGCGGTCTAGCGAGCGGGGTCAGCGCCATCGCCGCCGGTGATTCTCACACCTGCGCCCTGACTACGGAGGGCGGGGTCAAGTGCTGGGGATTCAACGTGTTCGGACAACTAGGTGACGGCACGACCATCGACCGCCACACGCCGGTTAATGTGAGCGGCCTGGCGAGCGGGGTCAGCGCCATCGCAGCCGGATGGGATCACACCTGTGCCCTTACTTCAGGCGGCGGGGTCATGTGCTGGGGGTGGAATGATGATGGTCAATTGGGCGACGGCACAACCATCTGGCGCCTGACGCCTGTAGGCGTGAGCGGGCTGGCTAGCGGGGTCAGCATCATCACCGTCGGTCATGCTCACACCTGCGCACGGACCTCGGGCGGCGGGGTCAAGTGCTGGGGACTTAATGGGAACGGTCAACTGGGCGACGGCACGACCACCCGACGCCTGACTCCGATAAACGTGAGCGGGCTGGCGAGCGGGGTCAGCACCATCTCCGCCGGTCATGCTCACACTTGTGTGCAGACATCGGGCGGTGGGGTCAAGTGCTGGGGATGGAATATTTTCGGTCAACTGGGCGATGGCACGACCACCGACCGTCACACGCCGGTGATTGTCCTAGACCCGACGCTGACCATATCGTATCGCTCGGCCGACAGCCAGGACGGTTGGGTTCTGGAATCCAGCGAGACCAGCAACGCGGGCGGGGCCATGAACAGCACCGCCACGGTAATCTATCTGGGCGATGACGCCCAGGACCGCCAGTACCGGTCCATCCTATCCTTCGACACATCATCTCTACCCAATAATGCTGTCATCACCGGGGTCACGCTCAAGATCATGAAACAGGGATTGACGGGCAGCAATCCATTCACAACCCACCAGGGGCTGCTTGTGGACATTCGGATGCCCTATTTCGGCACGACGCTGTCGCTGGCAGCCCATGATTTCCAGGCAATCGCGAACAAGAGTGCGGTGGGTACATTTGGGACAACAGCGAGTAGCGGCTGGTACAGCGTGACGCTGCGCAACACGGCATATCCATATATCAATCTGACGGGGACGACGCAGTTCCGGCTGAGGTTCAAGTTGGATGATGACAATGACAATGCAGCGGACTATATGATGTTCTTCAGCGGGAACTATGGGACAGCAACTGACCGACCGGTGTTGGTGATCCAGTACTATGTGCCCTAGTTCCGCCTGGGGTGTTGTGTTGGGGCGACCTATCGGTCGCCCCTACACAACACCTTGGATTCAATATGTACTTGTTGCGGCTGGATCTCCTGACGTTGCCGCATAGCCGACCGCAGGTCTCCAGCCTTTCACCATTATGTCGAATGAAAAATAATGAATTTTCTACCCCAGGTGCATGGGCATGATCACGTGGATGAAATTCTCATCGCCCACCGGGCGGATGACACCGGGCGCATTGGAGGCGGTCGTCTCGATGGCCACATTGGGGGTTTTGATCACCTCGAGCACATCACGCATGAACTTCACGTTGAAGGCGATCAGCAGGCTTTCACCATCCACGGTGGCTTCGACAATGGTCTCGTTCGAGCCTGTCTCTTCGGACTGGGCGGATATCTCGACCTCACCCGGTTCCTGTTCACCGCTGGTCTTGATGTTGAGGCGGGCAACGTTCGAACCTTCCCTCGCAAATATCTCAGCCTGCCGGCAGGCTTTCAGAAGCGAGGCGGTCGAGACCAGGGTACGGGACTTGTACGAGCGCGGGATGATCTGCTGGTAATCAGGGAACGTGCCATCGATCAATTGCGAGACCAGCTCGATATCCTTGATGCGGAAGACGACCTGCCCGCGTCCTTTCGGCACGGCCATGGAGATAAAATCGTTGCCATCCCCTGAAATGCGCGCCAGTTCGCCCAGGGCACGCGCTGGAATGATGACATTGACGGCTTGCGCAGCCGGTGATGATAGCGTGGCTGTCCGCACCGAGAGACGGAACCCATCGGCTGCTGCCAGGGTGATCTGGTCCTTGTCCACAGTCACCAGCACACCCATCAGCACCGGGCGGGCTTCATCGACGGAAGCTGCCAGGGCGACCTGCTGTATCATCTCCTTGAAATCGACCACGTTGAGCTTGATGGCGCCTTCGAGCTCCTGCACGGGCATGGGCGGGAATTCCTGGGCGTCGATGCACTTGATATCGTTGTTGGAGGCTCCAGAATGAACATGGATGGTCTGCGTACCAGTATTCAGGCTTAGCTGCACCTGGTCGCTGCCGGGGAGGGTGTTGACCAGGTCGTTGAACGTGCGCGCCGGGACAGTCGTTGAACCTTCCTCTTCAATGCGAGCCGCGATCCAGCAGGTGATCCCCACCTCCAGGTTGGTAGCCGAAAGCCGCAGGCGACCTTCATCCGAGGCGATCAAAACATTCGCCAGGACAGGCAGGGTGCTGCGCGGGGAAACCGCCCGGGAGACGATCCCCAGGCCGCGTGCCAGATTCTCTTGCAGGACAGTTACTTTCATTGCATTGCCCTCTTGTGCTCGATAAGTTTCATAAAGTATATCATTAGTCCGTAAAAAACGAGGCAACCAACGCCAGCAGCATGAACAGGATCTGGAGGGTAAATAATGTTCCAAAGACGTACAACACGACCATCCAGGCAGGGGTGGAAGTACTGTACCTGACCTCATGACCTTCAGCCAGTTGACGGATCACCTGCGCAGCTAGGGCAGCCGGGTCACGCGGGATGCTCCCCGTCCAGAACCAGTCTGTCACCCCATTCGGCACGAGCACCTTGTGCCCTTCGAACTCCTTGAGCCATAAGCGCAGGGGCTCGGGCGGCTCGACCGCGAGACCTACCGGCAGGATGACCGCTTTTACTGATGAAAGTGATGTTTTCGGGATCTTTTTATATATGGATTGAACGACCAGCGGCAAGTCCGGTGTTTGCTTCTGGACCGCCCCTGTGATGCTTTTCACAAAGGTTCCATCGCCAATATCCAGGACCATGACCGGGAACAGAGCATGTTTTGCTGCCAGGGCGAGGGCTGCCTGCGAGCCATCCCGCCGCAGCACCTGCCAGTGATAGACGAGCAGAGCGATAAAGAGCACAAAAAGCTGTAAAACATCCAGCAGTTCACTGCCAAAGCCAGCCGGCCGTTCACCCAGCAGGCTACTGAGCAGCAGGAAGACCAGGCGCACCGCTGAAGCCATCCCACCGATGACCGCGCCGAAGAGCACGAGGTAGAGATAGGCTTTCCGCACGACCGAACGACGGGCGTGATCCCCTTCATCGCCCGAAGCCAACGCTACATACTGTACCGGTCTCCAGGTCAGCAGCCAGAGAGGGAGACCGGCGGATACGGTTGCCAGCGCGGTACACAGGCGGGAACGCAAGGTCTCCCCCCACAATCCCTGCCCGAGGGCTGTATCGATCACAAAGGACAGCAGCAGGTATACCCCGATGAACATGGCAACCAGGCCGATCAGGGACAGGATGTAAGCATACAGGCGACGCAAACCAGCCCGGCGCTGCTCATCCGCAAGCGAGGCCAGGTCGCGGCGCAGCCAGCCGCCGTAATATGCCCATACACCTGCCAATGGAATGCCGATCGAGAGAGGACCGCTGACCTTTGCCATCAGTCCAGCAATTGCGCTGAATTCACCAAATATCATCCGCAGCAGTGCATTCAATACGAAACCAGTGAGTGACAGCACCACGACAACCCCGGATAGCGAGAGCACGAACAGGACTCCCAGCCGCAGGCTGGATGCGCGTTCTGAAGGTTCGACCAGCGAGCGCTGAGCGGTATTCCAGGCGGTCACCCAAAGCGGCACCCCGATCAACACCAGCGCCAATCCATTGACAAACCAGGAGCGGGTCACAAAACCCACCAGGTCAGGGACCGGCAGGCTCAATGTGTACTGCAGCATCTGTTGGACACCAGCCACAGCCATGATCAGGGTGTAGAGCACCCAGATGTAGCGATAGAGGCGGCGGATATCCCCCAGCACGTTCTTTGGCACGACCGCAGCCCAGTCATCGCGCAGGACGTAGATGAAGTAGGCAACGATAATGCCGTTCATCAGCATGGCGATCAGGTTGTCGCTCAAGGTCTGGTCAGCACCGATCATGCCCAGCGTGGGGTCCAGGCGCAATAATTGAAGCAGCAGCCGGTCCAGCAATGCCAGACCATTTTGCACGACCGGGATCAGCAAAGCCAGCAAAACCGCGTAAAGGAAGACTGCCCGCAAGCTGGAAGAATGTTCCTCGCTGTCCAGGCGGGCGCTGTGCTGCGCCACCCACCAGTGCAGGCCGAATACAGGTACACCGACCAGGATGAGAGCCAATGCCTGCGCCAGGCGGTCAACGCCGCTGACGACATGGGCAGAGAACATCGTGCGCGCCAGGCCGATCAAACCCCACAGCACGACTTCCAGGCTGATGAAAGCAACAAGATAAAAATACAAACGGCGGACAGTACGCATGCGACACCTCCAGGATCAGCTCACGGCACTTTCAGCGGCTCAGGGGTGGGCTGGTACCAGTCCCAGCCCCAATAGGGATAAGGCATTTGGGATATGCGCCAGCCCCCTGCCTGCGATACCAGCACAGCCGTCTCGGTCGAGTTCCATTCCCTGGAAAAGGGATCATTGGCGGAATGGATCACAGTTACCTCGGTGAACGCTTCCTGACCCGATATCTCCGGGGTGCCGATACGAACACCCGTGCCGTGGACATCCAACTGGTTGTTGAAGAAGGAGCGCCGGAATTGCTCGTAGGTTGGCTTGTTTTGCTTCTCTGCCAGGTAACGATAGGCGCGTTGATAATCACCCTGCTGTAACGCAAGCACATAGTTATTCACCATCCCTTCAGGTGCAGAGTCGGGCAGATAAGCCTGTGTATCTTTTCGTATCAGGAACAGGACAAGCGACAGGACGACCAGCAGGCCAATCGCTGCCAAGATGCCGATCAAGAAGCGATCTTGTTTCATAGGGGATTTTCCTTTTACTATGAGAGGGCTTACACAAGTCTTTTAAAAATAACACCACAAAGGACACAAAGTTCGCAAAGGAAAGCTGGTTTTATATAAAAAATGTATGCCCTCATGAATTGCACACAGGAATTGCAGGGTCACCGAATCCATGATGTGAAATGATTGTATTGTTTTTCCATGAAAAAGGCAAGGAGGTATAAAAACACCCCCTGCCTTTCGACAGAGGGTGAGGGACTGAAAATCTTCGCAGGTTATATCAAGCCGCGCAGTTCCATCGCCTGGACGACCCGTCCAATCGCTACCATGTAGGCGGCGTCACGCATGTAGACCTTTTCCTTCTCGGACATCTCCAGCACCGAGTGGAAGGCGGAGGTCATCTTGGTATCCAGGCGTTCGAGCACCTCATTCTTCGACCAGTAGTAGTTCATGTCATTCTGAACACCCTCGAAGTAGGAGGTGGTCACGCCGCCGGCGTTGCACAGGAAGTCAGGGATGTTGAAGATGCCGTTCTTCTTAAAGAACTCGTCCGCTTCGGGTGTGGTCGGTCCATTAGCACCCTCCGCTACCAGCTTGATTCGGCTGTGCATCTTCTTGACGCTGTCCGCATTGACCTGACCCTCCAGGGCGCCGGGCATCAGGACATCTGCCTCCTTGGTGATCCAGGCGTCGCCGTCTTCGATGACGTAGCCGGCAGCCTTGGCTTTGGCTTTGTCGATGGTGCCGTACTGGTCAGTGATGGACTGCAGGAAACGGGGGTCAATGTCGTCTTTATGACTATAAGTATAGGCAGTGCGGTCGGCGCGGTCCCAGCAAGAGACACAGGCGACAATGCCGCCCAGCAGTTCCTTGAAACCGATGGCGGCGTACTGGGTCACGTTGCCAAAGCCCTGCATGGCGGCGATGGATTTGGTTGGATCGATGCCCAGATGTTTCATGGCTTCACGCACGGTGTAGATCACGCCAAAGCCGGTGGCTTCAGTTCGCCCGAGCGAGCCGCCGCCGCCCAGAGGCTTGCCGGTGATCACGCCTGGCGTAAACTGACCCACCAACTTGGAATACTCGTCCATCATCCAGCCCATCATCTGGGGCGTGGTGCCCACATCGGGAGCGGGCACATCCTGGCGGGGTCCGATGTTGCGCCACATCACCTGCACCCAGCCGCGGCACAGGCGCTCTTTTTCGGACGTGGACAGGGTGGCAGGGTCGACGATAATGCCGCCCTTGCCGCCGCCCAGGGGGATATCCGCCACTGCGCACTTCCAGGTCATCCAGGTCGCCAGGGCGCGCACGGTATCCAGGGTTTCAGCCGGGTGGAAGCGGATACCACCCTTGTTTGGACCGCGGGCGTCATTGTGCTGGACGCGGAAACCGGTGAAGACACGCAACGAACCGTCATCCATGCGCACAGGGATGCGGAAGAGGAACTCGCGCGCCGGCCAGCGCAGGACCTCGCAAATCTGCGGGTCGAGCTTGAGCAGCCTGGCAACGCAGTCGAACTGCTGTTGCGCCATTTCGAAGGCATTGATTGTTCCGGACATGTTTACTCCTGTTTCGATCAGTAGGTACTGTAAAAATATAAGCGGGCATCCCGGTTTGGAGCCCGCTTCATCAAGCGATGATGTACTGCACCTCAATCATAGGTATTAAACTTACACGAGATTCGCTTATACGTCAATATGACGAATTCCACCCGAAGAAGTGACCTTTCTCGTGAGGTAATTCACAATGATATTAACTTGAATCTCAGGTTTGATATCCATTATTCGTTATCCCTGCTTGACTGCCGTACAAATAAATGATATTATGTATGGCAGGAGAACTACCATGCAAGAGACAAAATTGACTGTACGTGTTCCGCGTGATTTATTGGAAAACATCAAGCGTTACGCCGCACAAAACAACACCACCCTTACAGCTCTCATCGAGGCTTATCTTCGCCGTATCCCAGCCCGGGAACCGCTGGACGATGCTCCTATTGTCCAGCGGTTGATCGGCACATTGTCGCAGGATGTTTCAATTCAGGATCACAAGAAGCACTTGGATGAAAAATATGGCAAATAGGTTAAAAGCTTTTTTAGATCTTAACATTATCCTGGATGTACTGCAGAAACGGGAGCCATTCTACGAAACTTCTGCCAGTTTATTAGCATCTGCAGAAACAGGGCGATTCCAGGGGTACCTTGCTGCTCACAGGGTTACCACGCTGTTCTATCTTATCCAAAAGGACAAGTCTCCCGCCGAAGCACGGGCTATGATCACCAACCTTCTGCAATTTATCAAGATCGGACCTGTTGATCAAACGACAATTGAGCAGGCGCTCAATCTTGATTATCGCGATTTTGAAGATGCAGTCCAGATGATGTCGGCTGTTCAGTGTAAAGCCGACTTTCTTATCACGCGGAACGTAAAAGATTACCAGCCTGCGCTTCTCCCCGTCGTTCAACCTGTGGACTTCCTAGGCACAATATAGGTACGTGAAAGGACCTTCTTGAAGGAGACGATGAGGAAAAATCCTCATTAACTACCTTCACCACCCTCCATAATCATTCTAGCCCCCTTCACCTTCCTAGATCGCCTCGATCTTTCCATCGACCTGGCAGGGTTGGGTATATGGGTGAACCAAGTCCACCCGGATTAACAACAGCACAACTTATTAAAGTGGACCATCAGGCTCCAACCCGCTCAAGGAATTGCGCAAAATTAAGGAGTTCCAGTTTCACCTGTTCAAAAGCCGGTCGTAATTGGCTGACCAGCCTTCCGATCCGCTCTGCATCCAGCAGGTAGGTGTACACATTGCGCACCACGTGCCGGAAACGCAAGTATTCTCCAAGAGCATGGACTGTTTGCGCTGATAACACGGGCGGTCTCAGGTTGGGCAGATCCAAGCCCATCTGCTCGAGCAGGTCCCGGTGCCATTCCGGGCTGGAAGGTATGTTCCCGTCTACAGTGGAAGCAATCTGCCTGAACAGCTGCTCCAGCCCAGCGTAAACATCATGCAGGTTTAAAGCTGCCGAGTCGATATAAAAATCCACATCCTGCGGTCGTTTACGAACAGCCTGCATGGCTCGTTCTGCCCGCCTAACCAGGCGTTCCAGGTCAGTCAATTCAGAGCGGATCCTCCCGGCAAGCACCAGGTAGCTTTCAATCAAATGTCCACCCCCTCTCGTCGGATGACTTCAAGCAGGGAAGGTTTGCAGGCATTAACGTCTACCAGGTTTATTTCTATGGCAGCATCCAGGTCCAAGACCGCACCAATTGCCTGGAATGTCTGTTCGGTCGGGATGCCCCAGGCAGCGAGATCAACGTCTGACCAGCGGGTAAATGATCCTTCATGGATGAGAGACCCGAAGACAACCACCCGCTTGACCTGAAACCGGTCCTTCAACAGCTGGGCGGCGCGTCGGGCGGCCTCCCAGGCATGCTTTTTTTGGCTCGCCATCTCAACCCGCTCCCCTTCCTGGCGGCGTAAGGCCGAAGCACGGTAGAGGGCGATTTTCTCAGGGGTGATATCCATCACAGGTGTGGTCATACAGAATATTATACAATAATCCCCCCATGCTAACGCCATCAGGAGGCTTCGATTAAAGATGGTCTCTGAGGAGAATTCCTTCGAGGCTGATCCATCCCAAGAATGACCACGAGGATGTACGAAAAAGGTCTCCCAATAAATTTGACCAGCATGGATTTTCGCCCACTCCAGAATGGTTCACAATCCCGCTAATGGACGACCACAGTTGTCCTTGTTCAGGTTTTAGGAAACACAAATCTGTCTCTTTTATGCTCCCCCTATTGTTGCTCCAGTATCCTTAACCTGTTTAGATAACCTCGATCTATCCATCGATCAGGCTCAACTTCTCAAAACAGGTAAAGAGCAGGTATCCGATACAGACCCGATACAGACATACACCAGGCCGTTCAGCAGCTCTCCCCACACCAGGGAACTGATCGTGCTCCACCCCGCCCCGGCCATCGCCAGACGCGCCGCAGCGATGCCGCTCTTTTTGGGACCGCGGTCGTCATTATGCTGGACGCGGAAGCCGGTGAAGACCCTTAGCGAGCCGTCATCCATGCGCACAGGGATGCGGAATAGGAACTCGCGCGCCGGCCAGCGAAGGACCTCGCAAATCTGTGGGTCGATCTTGAGCAGTCTGGCAACGCAATCAAACTGCGATTGCGCCATTTCAAAGGCATTGATTGTCCCGGACATGTTTGCTACTGTTTTGATCAGTGGGTATTGTAAAAATATTAGCGGGCATCCCGGTTTGGAGCCCGCTTCATCAAGCGATGATGTGTTGCACCTCAATCATAGGTCTTAAACTTACACAAGATTTCCAGAACCGTCAATAGGACGAATTCCACCTGCAAAAGTGACCTTTCTCGAGAGGTTATTCACGAGGCAACCTTTTTTCCTTGATATTATCAGAGCGTCAGAGTTCTTTTCTTTTTTTTGTTGATCGAAAGAAATGAGTGGAATTAATCTTGAATCCACTATAAAAAGATTGGTTTTAACCTTCTTTACTTGCGAAGTGGTACATAACAATAATAAATGTTTCAATCGCGGATATAAAGCATGGAAATGCTGAATATTACTATTAAAGTAGGAGAAATCTTATAGTGATTTTGAAAACCGGATTTTACAGAGCTATTATTAGAATTCTATAATATCACTTGGCCATTCAGGTAATTTTATATATATACCTTTAGATTGTTTTAAATGTAATACAATTTCTTCAAAATCTTTACGTCGAAGAACTGGATATTTCTCACTAAATGATTTGTTCATCCTGGTTTTTGCTTCAGCATTTGGATCATATTTTGGATGTTTCTTTATATACCAATAACCACTTAGAAAACCTGAAATTAGCATGCTAAAAACTATAAATATAAGAATCCATTACTTATGGTGGGGAATAATGCGGCTAAAACCAAGCCCATCAATATGAAGGTTCCAAATCCATTCATAAATCCAATATTATTAGTACTGTAATCCTTATAATACTTAATTATCTTAGCCATATCTCTTTGATATATACCACAATCATGACAGGGATATTGTTCAAATGCATTATCGAGAGTATCCAATAAATTCTCTCTTGCCAATGATCTTGCCGTATCGATAGCCCTTTTTTTGTTTAACCATAAAAAGTTTTCGCCCTGGCCAGATGCAACTCTCTTCACCCTATATGCAAATTCACACCCACATCGTTCACACTTAATCGGTTTCCATATAAATCCTTCGATTGTTATTGTGTATTTAGTACCGTAAGGAATAGGGGTCATGTTTCTTTCCTTTCCACTTTTCGATTAAGGATAAGAAAACAGATTGCATCAGTAAATCGCTCTTGGGAAAAGATAATCATTGGATTTGATATAGAAATACTTCGCACCGTTACTGCAACCAGGAATAATCATAATCTAGCCCCATTGATTAATGAATTAAACTTTACATAATAGTATGTGAAATTAATAAGTACATAGGCTGCCTTTTTTTACTCTGCATCTTTCTTCTTGAAGATATCATCCATGAAATATTGAACAAGTGTGGAATTAAAGAATATTCTGTCCCTATATTTCTCGTATTGGTATTTTGCAATCCGATTTTTAATAAATTCTATTACCTTGTCCAAACTATAAAATAATAAACGCTCACTATTCTTGTTATCTATAAAATGATTTGCAATCAACAATTTTCCGATTTGGTATGTTTCGGAAATCCGTAACACTGCGTGTGAATCTAGCTCCTTAGCTACACTCATTATTTTTCTTGGCGGGACGAAACCAAGACGTCTGATGGAATAAATCAAGTTTGATTCTCTAAAAATCTCTTTCAGTTTATATCCGCCTGTTTTCACTTCACAAATGAGACCTATGGTTAGATTTAAATCAAATCGTTCGTTAAGAAAAGTGTCCCAATCGTCTTGTTTACCGCCAATTTCTTCGTAAACGTATGGTGGTCTGATTGCCAACAAATCGCAATCGGATGAATATTCGACCTCGCTGGATTTATGAATAACAAAATTTGAAATGGGAAAGAAACCATTTAACCTTAGGTACCAAAATGCTAATTCCTCTCCATAATTCATTTTTCTCTCACTGAATTTTTCATCACTGGTAAAAAGTTAAAATAAAGTTCAACCCACCAAAATAATTGCCATATTACAAATAAGCTAACTTCCCCCGAATGGACTACATGCATCACTATAGTATTTTATCACTGATAATATTTTAACGACCTCCGGATAGATATATTGTATTGGTTCAAGATATCATTTAATAAATCGAAAGCTATATCAATTGTCTTGTGGGCATCTTGGAAGTGGGCATAAGTTGAATCAAGGTCATCTTCACTTGTACTTTGATACATATCACTATAGTACTTTAAAGCTTCTTGGAATTTGTTGTGCGTTTTTTGCAGGCATACGGGGGTTTCTAATTAACCAAGAACTATTTCGCGGGATATATTCCTTTCAAAAAGACGTCTTGACAATATAGTATCGATTGGTTCATTAATATTGGAAATCATTGTATCGTACTCACCTAAATCACTAACAAACTCGTATAGGATTGGGTCGAGTTGATTGATCCATTCAATAGCTGATTCCTGCGAACAGTCGTCTATAAGATTGGGTGGGGTTGCGTTGAGAGATCGTATGGGTTCGGATTTAGTATTACCACATGCTCCGACAAACAACACGAATATAACAAGCAAGAATAGTTTCATTTCCGTTTATTACTTGTTACTATTATTACAGTTTTACAATGCTTTTCTAATTCCTCTTATGCATGTGGTACATATGGGGATCGTGCAGCATGGCACGCGCCAGGTGCAGTCGCTGCTGCATCCCGGTCGAGTAAGTTTCTACCCGGTCAGCCTCGCGGCCTGTCAATCCGACGATCTCCAGCAGTTCTTTTATCCTTTTTCCGATGCTCGCGGGATCGAGCTGATACAGCTCGGCAAAGTACTTGAGGTTATCCAATCCGCTCAGGCGGCCGTATAACCCCCTGTTACCGCCAAAGGTGAACCCGATCTTTGGACGGATCCTGCCGGTTTCAGACACCACATCAAAGCCGAAAATGCTGGCTTTGCCGCTCGTGGGGATGAGCAGGGTGGAGAGCATTTTTACGGTCGTGGTCTTGCCGGCGCCGTTGGGTCCCACCATCCCGAACAACTCCCCCTCGTGGATGGTGAACGATATATCATCGACCGCCGTTACTGGACGGCGTTTCTGTCTCCAGTAACCCTGGACCGAATAGAAAATCTTGTGCAGGTGTTCAGCGTTTACCGCTATTTCTTCGTTTTGCATTCTCCCGCCGGGATGATTGGATTTTTGCCTGCCCGATTATAAAATAGATTAGACCAAGCTATTGCAAATTACATTAATACTCATTTATTGGGGATACCGCTGGTTGGGAAACTTCCTGATAAGCAGGAATAGTAAAAACCCAAAACAATCTGGAAACGGTCATATCAGCTACATTAACAGCTGACGCTCCAACTCCTGCCGTACGAGCTGAGGATTAAGACGCCCTCCTGCCGCCTTCATCACCTGTCCCAACAACCAGTTGGCAATTGTGACCTTGCCCGCCCGGTAACTTTCGACTGCCTGGTGATTCTCTTCCAGCACCTGCCGCACCAGTCCGGTAATATAACTCGAATCCGATACCTGCTGCAAATCGCCTTCTGCCACAATCTCAGCAGCCCCGCGACCGGAACTGAACATCTCGGCGAGCACAGCCTTGGCTGTCGTCTGGTTAATCTCACCTGTAGAGACCAGCTTCAGAAGTTCTGCCAAAGCAGACGGTGCGAGGCGGAGTTCCTGCATCCCAATACCGCTCTGGTTCATCAGGGCGAACAGGTCACCGATCAACCAATTGGCGATGGTTTTCGCGGGGACGGAACCGGCTGCGGCGGCCACCTGTTCAAAGTAATCCGCCACCACCCGTTCCGTGGTCAACCGGTCACTGTCATAGTCGCCCAGCCCATACTGCCCGCGGAAGCGTTGGAATTTAGCATACGGCAACTCCGGCAGTTCGGAGAGTATCTGCTTGATCCAGTCTTCAGCAATAACCAGCGGAGGCAGGTCGGGCTCAGGGAAATAGCGATAGTCGTGAGCGTCCTCCTTGCTGCGCTGGGAGAAGGTCGTACCCTGTAGGTCATTCCAGCCCAGGGTCTCCTGCTCGATCACCTTTCCCAGGCGTACGAGACCACTCTGCCGCTCGATCTCGAAGATCACGGCGCGTTCCATGGAGCGAAAGCTGTTCAGGTTCTTGATCTCTACCCGTGTGCCAAGTTCCTGGCTGCCAGCCGACCTCACAGATACGTTGGCTTCAAAGCGGATTACCCCTTTCTCCATGTCACCCGAGTTGACCTCCAGGTAGCGGAGCACGTCACGCAGGGCGATGGAGAAAGCGCGTACAGCATCGACCGAGTGCAGGTCCGGTTCCGATACGATCTCCAGCAGGGGGACACCTGCCCGGTTGAGGTCAACGAGGGAGTATGGCGGATCAGCCTCGGTAACGTGGGTCAGCTTGCCCGTGTCCTCCTCCAGGTGCACCCGGCGGATGCGAACGACCTGCTCACCCTGAGAGGAACGGATAACGAGCCGACCATTCTGAGCCAGCGGTTGCTCGTACTGCGTGATCTGGTACCCTTTGGGCAGATCGGGGTAGAAGTAATTCTTGCGGGCAAAGATGCTGACCGGGGCAACCCGGCACTCAAGCGCCAGCGCCACCCGCAGCCCATATTCGACCGCCTTCTGGTTGACCACCGGCAGGGTTCCCGGCATGCCCGCGCACACCGGGCAGACCGCAGTATTGGGCGGGGCTTCCGTCAGGTCAACGACCGGGCAGGCACAGAACATCTTTGATCTGGTCTGGAGTTCGGCGTGAACCTCCAGACCAATGACGGGTTCAAATTCCATGGAAATGATCAGTTATGAATATATGGGCGGGCGTTTTTCCAGGAAGGCGGTCACGCCCTCGCTGTGTTCCGCCTCCTTGCTGGCGATATCCTGCAGATGCGCTTCGTAATCCAGCACATCTTCCAGGTTTGCCATTACCGCCCGGTTGAAAGCCCGCTTGGTCAGCCCGAAGGCACCTACCGGTCCAGCTGCCAGTTCTCTGGCGAGCCTGTCGGTTTCAACCGGCAGGTCAGCCAATGGGACGACCCGATTCACCAGCCCCCATTGCAAGGCCTGGGCGGCTGAAATGGGTGAATTCGTGAAGGCAAACTCGCTTGCCCGCCCCAATCCGATCAGCGCCGGCAGCAGCAACGAGACTGCCGAATCAGGCGCCAAGCCGATGCCAGAGAAGCCAACGGTAAACTGGGCTGTATCGGCAGCCAGGCGCAGATCGCATGCCAGGGTAATGCCCAGGCCGGCTCCGGCAGTTGGACCGTTGACGGCTGCGAGGACCGGTTTTTCTATCTGGCGTATCTGCAGTATCAATGGGTTGTAGGTCGCCAACAGGTGAGTGCGATAGGATGTCTTCTCCGTCCGGGCATCGAGCATATCAGAGGTGTCATGCCCCGCACAGAAGGCTTTACCGGCTCCGGTTAAAACCACGCAGCGAATTTTTTCGTCGAATGCTGCCTGCTTGAAGGCTGACTGCAGGTCAGCGACCATTGCCAGGTTAAACGCATTGGCTTTCTCGGGACGATTGAACGTCAGGGTCAGTACACCAGACTGGAGTTCCGATAAGATCCATCCCACCTGTTTCACCATTTTTTTATTTATCGTGGTCGTCTTCGGCGTTCTCGTCGTCGCTGCTGTCGACCTCAAACTCGACCTCGTCCCGGCCGAGGTAGATCCAGAGCAGCAGGACGTTCCCCTCCTCAGTATCCATCGCACGCGCAGCCAGGATGGGCGCCTGCTGTTCCAGACCCATCTCATTGCGATAGTGCAGGTGCATGGGTAGCTGGTTGTGCCAGGCGCGGTAACAGCGTTCGACCAACGCCGGGCCATTAAACGTGCGCAGGCTGGTTATGGCGGTGACTGATAATTGGAGTCCCTCATTGAGCCCCAGCGCCCAACCATCCTGAATGGGTTTAAATTCGGGGGTTGGACCTTCGATGATTGTTATCTTGTCATCCATGAATGGTGTCCTGTCCGGAACAGGAAAATCATACCATAAAACAAACCGGGATGTCTTTGCAGCTTGAAAACCGCTATAATCAATTTTGAAATATATGGAATATTGTCCAACTATTCTTCCAGAATCAACCAGAGAACCATGGACCAGGGAGTATGCAATGCATAAACTCATCATTCTTTTCAACCAACCGGTTGAATGGCATTCATTTGAAAAGGGCTGGCACAAATTTCTTGCCCTGGCTGAAAAGATGCCCGGCTTGCGCAAGGAAGCGGTCAGCGAGATCGAGCGCCTGGTCTTTGGTTCTGAAGGGCAGCACTATCATAAAATCCAGGAACTATGTTTTGAGTCACGAGAGGCTTTGGATGCTGCCTTGAAATCCAGGCAGGGTCAGGAAGCCGGTCAGTGGCTGCACCAATTCACCAATGGGCGCATTGTATTGTTCACTGCAGAGCACAAGGAAGCCAAGCCGGAAGAGTTCAGCCGGAAAACCCGTTCTTGAGGGTTTCCATGACAAGTATTACATGGGAGGCAACGAATACCTCTTTCCCATGAAAAGCGGGGGGTACCGGGAATTGATAAACAATAAAGAGTTGTTTGAGATCATCCGTTCGAATTTATCCGAAGGAGAGCAATAATGACATATACGCTGGTCAAAGTCCCTGAGACCGGGGCAAAGATCACGATTAAAGAAGGTAAGTTACAGGTTCCTGATAATCCCATCATTCCTTTTATTGAAGGAGATGGAATCGGACGTGACATCTGGCGCGCCTCCATCCGGGTGTTTGAGGCAGCCGTAAACAAGGCTTATAACAACACCCGCAAGATCCACTGGATGGAAGTCTACGCCGGTGAGAAATCCTTCCTCCAATTCAAAGACTGGCTACCTGATGAAACCGTCCAGGCTTTCTCTGAATTCCTGGTTGGCATCAAAGGTCCTTTGACAACCCCGATCGGCGGGGGTATACGGTCACTGAACGTTGCCTTGCGCAAGGCATTAGACCTGTACGTCTGCCTGCGCCCGGTCCGTTACTATCAAGGCGTGCCTTCGCCAGTCAAGCATCCTGAATTCGTGGACATGGTCATCTTCCGCGAGAACACCGAAGATATCTACACCGGTATTGAGTTCGAAGCCGGGACAGAAGATAACAGGAAATTCAAGGAGTTGCTCCAGGATACCTTTCCCACGGAATATGCCAAGATTCGCTTTCCTAAATCCTCAGGCATCAGCATCAAGCCCGTGTCTGCAGAAGGGACTGTGCGTTTGGTGCGTGCTGCCATCCGCTGGGCGCTAGATAACAGGCGGCGCAGCGTGACCTTCGTCCATAAAGGCAACATCATGAAATACACGGAGGGAGCTTTCCGCGATTGGGGCTACGAAGTGGCAAAACGCGAGTTCCGCGACCAAGTCATCACCGAACGCGAGACCTGGATCCTGGGCAATAAAGCCAAGAATCCGGGCTTGACCATCGAAGAGAACGCCCGCATGATCGACCCGGGTTTCGATATGATGTCACCCGGGCAAAAGAAGCTGATCATGGACGAGGTTGGGGCGGCGCTGGCTTTCTGGTCGCAACATGGTGACAGCAACTGGAGGTCCAGGCTGCTGGTTAAGGACACCATTGCGGACGTAACCCTGCAGCAGGTCCTGACCCGGCCCAAAGACTTCGACGTGATTGCCACCATGAACCTGAATGGCGACTATCTCTCGGATGCGCTGGCAGCACAGGTGGGTGGGATCGGCCTGGCGCCTGGCACCAATATCAACTACATCACCGGTCATGCCATCTTCGAAGCCACGCATGGCACCGCGCCCAAGTATGCCGATATGGACAAGGTCAATCCCGGCTCGCTTATCCTTTCGGGTGAGATGATGCTGCGCTACCTAGGTTGGACCGAAGCCGCTGACCTGCTCATCAGGGGCATGGAAGGCGCCATCCAGGCAGGAACCGTCACCTATGACCTTGCCCGCCAAATGGATGCTGCCACCGAGGTCAAATGCTCTGAGTTTGGCGACGCCATCATTAAACATATGAGCCAACCAACCGAATCTTAATGTCTGACTCCGGATCCCCGATCACTAATTCCCAATCCCTGATTACCTGATTCCCAATTACCCGATTACCTTATCTCGAAGTATCAACTAAATTTGTACAGTGATCCCATAGCCATGTTAAGGTGGAGGTGTAGCGGCTGGAGCAGGTTCAGCTCCCGGTGTAGGGGTGGGGAAAAGGGCGGAAGCCTCTTCTGCTGTAAGAGTCATCCCATTCATCACCCAGCGCATGAAAACCTCGATCACATTTGGCTGGAGGGGACCGTTCGGAGGCATCACACCGATCAATTCCTCGCCGGTTGCCGGGTCCAGGATGGTTTGTTCCTGGATGACCTTTAAGAAAATGCTGTCAGGATCGCCAGCCGTGATCAATGGCACATTATCACCGGTGTTCAATATTTCTTCATACGACCCCATCAGGTAGTTGTTGTTTTGCTTTCCCGCGCGGTGGCAGGACAGGCAGTAGCGCTTGACAATGGGAGCGATGTGAACATCATAAGACGGCACTTCGCCTGGTATAAGCGGCGGGAAGATGGGTTTGAGCGCTTCAGCCGGGATCTCAAAACGGTCGTCCCACATGTAGCGCATGAAGGCTGTGATATAGTCCATTTCACTCTTCGAGAGTACTCCACCGTACGCCTTGCCAAAAGGTGTCATGCCTGAGTCGGGTCGTCCGTAGGCAATGATTTCAAAGAGTGAGGCGTCATCCAGGGTGTACAAAACATCATGGCTGTTTATGGGCATGATCTCTTTGCCCTCTAACCCTTCCACGCCCACGATCTTTGTTACTTTTCCATCGTCGCCATGACATTCCACGCAATTGACCGAGTACAGGTCCTGTCCGAAAATGATCTGTTCCGCCAGCGTGCTGGCAACGGCAGTCTCCTCCTGTGCGCGGGCGGGAGCAAGTAACAGTACTGCAGCTGTCAGGGCGATCATGAACCCGGCAGAGATTCCTGCCACCCATACCATTGCTCGTCCCGGGACTGATTTAAAAACATAAGACAGCAGTATCAGGGTAACAAGTGCTGTGGCAGGGATCACCAGGCCAGCGATGACCTGGAGGATTCCAACCATCGTACCCCCTTCAGCCGAGTTGGTGGGGATATCTGCCATAAGGGTCAAGGAAACGATACTGACCACAAATAAACCCATTACGGTCAGGAGCAGGAGGCGTTTACTGTAGTAACGATGCGGGTTCCTGTCCAGGAACGGAAGTATCGTCACGATCAGTATGACGATCCCGGGCAGGAGCACTGTCGCAGGCCATTCGATCTTGCCAAGCAGCGGGATCTGTCCATATAATGCCAGGAATTTAAAAAGGAACAGGAAATACCACTCTGGTCGGGGAACGTAGGCTGTGTCGCTCGGATCCGCCTTCGGTTCTGTAGGAATTCCAATGAATGTCGCCAATAGAATAAGCAGGATAAGAATCCCAAATGCCATGATGACATCTTTAAAGATGCTGTCCGGCCAGAAGCGTTCACCCTTTTGCAGGGCGCGCTTATAACTTTCGTGGATCTTCTGCTTGTCTTCTTCGCCCATGGCACGCTCCTTAATCTTCTTTGGCGGGGAAGTGGGATTCACCATGCTTGATGATCAGGTACAGGTGGATGGCGATAAACCCGGTAAGTGCTGCCGGCAGCATCCAGATGTGGGCAGAAAAGAAGCGCGCCAGCGTGAGGGCGCTCAAATCAGGTCCGCCCCGCAAGGCTTTAAGGATAATATCTCCGACGAAAGGTACACTGCCTGCGATCTGCGTGCCAACGGTGGTCGCCCAATAGGCACGCTGGTTCCAGGGCAGCAGGTAACCCGTAAAGCCCATTCCCAGGGTGAAAATCAGCAAGCCAACACCGATCAGCCAGGTCAATTCACGCGGGTACTTATACGAGGCGGTTATGAATACCCGCAGCATGTGGATGAACACCACGATCACCATCAGCGATGATCCCCAGTGATGGATGCCGCGGATCAACCAGCCAAATGCCACTCCGTTCATGATGTACTGGATGCTGTCGTAGGCATGATCCGGTGAGGGGGTGTAGTATACCGTCAGGAAAATACCGGTTGCTCCTTGGATCAAGAACAGGAACAGGCTGGCGCTGCCAAGGGTGTTCCACCAATTGCCCTTCGGTTCTGGACGGTCCAGTATGGCTGAGTATATGCCTCCTAGTCCAAGACGCTCATCCAGCCAGGTATAGATCTTCTTCCACATGGTCAGGCCTCCTTAAAGAAGATAAGCAGGTTGCCATTCTCATCCACTTTGAAATCAGGGTACCGGTCGAGAGGCCTGGGTGGTGGTCCATCCAGCACAGCACCTTCCTTGTCGAACTTCGCGTCGTGACACGGGCATAGATACACCTGGGCATCGTCTATCCAGTTAACGCTGCAAGCGAGGTGTGTACAGCGGTTGGAAAGGATGAGGATGTCCTTTGGGTCTTCGGACCTTCGCAGAATGAATCCACTATGGCTCGTGGCTGTCTTTTCCCAACCGTTGACCTTGGTCCGGGTAAATGAGAAGGGATAGGGAGTGCCAACAATGATGTCTTCGAGTTTACCAATTGGGATCCAGGCTTCTTTGCCATCCTCACGGAAAGCTGGTGCAAGAACGTAACCGATGACCGGCAAGCCAATAACTGCCCCCATAATGGAACCCACTATTGCCGTGGTCACCTTGATAAAATCCCGCCTGCTTATCTCCGACATGCGTACCTCCTGGCGTTGATCCTGTGAGCACCCGCTCGTATCGCCATCATTCTACCTCAACACGATCCATGGTTTGCCACCGTTCCCCACGGCTCAGTTCATGCTGGAAATTGGGATAGAATTGGAATATCTGATCTGCCTTTAGAGACTCGATCCAATTTGATTATAAGGGTCTGTGAGTACTTTCTTAAAGGATGACTGGAACTAATTATCCATGTAAATTGTCACTTTCTATACCCGAATCTCCATGCGATAATCAGTAAAGGGTCTTTATTTTGTCATTTTTTCCAGGAGGCTTGCATGTCCCGAGAGCGGAACGTCGGCGTATTTGATGGCTTCATCTATCGTGGGGGTGGTTCAATGCTTGCGTGGCTCCTCCACCGCATCAGCGGTATCGGGATGGTTATTTTTGTGAGCTTACATGTGCTGGCTTCCTACCTGTCACAGCAATTTGGTAGTAACTTCGGACAGGCAGTAAACGTCATTTATCAGTCCTGGTTCTTTCAGACCCTGATCTTCTTGTTTGTACTGTTCCATGCCATCAACGGTCTACGCATTATTATCCTGGACCTGTGGCCTGGTCTTATTCAATACCAGCGGGAAGCCATCTGGATCGAATGGGCAGTCTTCCTCCCGTTGTACAGCATCGCCCTTATTGTTATTGTGACCAAAGGTTTATCAGGCAGCTAAAACAGGAGGAGAACAAAGATGCTTTCCCGTCCCACCCCCCAGCGTGCCCTGACTTTCGAATACCTGATGTGGCTGTTCATCCGCATATCCGCCCTTGGGCTTTACCTGCTGGTCATCATCGGTGTAGTTGCAGCCCTATTCATGGGTGCCCGCACCCAGATGGATATGGCAACCTTGATCCGCTGGACCTTCTTCCCCAACCCCAACCATGTCATCAACAGCAATATCCCTGACCTTGATCTGGGTTGGGTAGGTTTGCTGTGGCAGGTGATCCAGGGTTTGGCTGTCTTCCTGGGCGTGACACACGGCGTTAACGGTCTGCGTAACATCCTGGAAGACTTTATCGGTAATAAGAGTTTGCGGCTTGCACTGCGCCTCGTTCTCTTTTCGCTTTGGGCTTTCATGATATATCTAGCCACTGTCCTTATCTTGACCTCATAATTATTTTCAAGGATAACTTTATAGATATATATAGATGTTATTTAGCACTTGGATTTGGCTCGGGGTTTTTATGCTCGTTGCACAAGTATCGGTTTTTACCGGTACCGGTTATAACGAAAAATCCAGGTTTTTCGGACAAATAGTGAGGCAGTACTATTCAGGAGCATTGTATTATGAATAACGTTCATCAATATGACGTGGTCGTTGTAGGCGCCGGCGGTGCTGGTTTGATGGCTGGATTATACGCATCACGCACGGCAAAAACCGCCGTTATCAGCAAGCTCTATCCAACCCGTTCGCACACCGGAACAGCCCAGGGCGGTGTTGGTGCGGCTCTGGGAAATGAAGAAGAGGATCACCCTGAATGGCATACTTACGACTCTGTCAAAGGGTCCGACTACCTGGGGGACCAGGATGCGATTGAATTCATGTGCGAAGAGGCGGTCACAGCCGTGTATGAACTGGAACACATGGGGCTGCCCTTCTCACGCACACCAGAAGGTCGCATTGCCCAGCGCCCCTTTGGCGGGCACACCAACAATGAGACCGGAAAACCCGTCCGCCGCGCCTGCTATGCGGCTGACCGCACAGGTCATATGATCCTGCAAACGCTGTACCAGCAGTGCATCAAGAACGACGTTAAATTTTATGATGAATTTCAAGTGCTCGATCTGCTCCTCCATAAAGGTACAGCAGCTGGCATTGTCGCGGTCGAACTGGCAACTGGTGAACTGCATGTCTTCCATGCCAAAGCGGTCATCTTTGCGACCGGAGGCCACGGTCGCATCTGGGAGATTACTTCCAACGCCTACGCCTACACCGGCGATGGGTGCGCTGTCGCTCTCCGGCGTGGCATCCCGTTGGAAGATATGGAATTCTTCCAGTTCCATCCAACCGGGATCTACAAGCTTGGCATCTTGATCACCGAAGGAGTGCGGGGGGAAGGCGGTGTTTTGATCAATGGTAGGGGCGAGCGCTTCATGACCAAGTATGCTCCAAAGGCCAAAGATCTCGCCTCGCGCGATGTCATCAGCCGCGCCATGTACCTGGAAATGCGCGACGGTCTGGGTATCGATGGGAAAAACTATCTATACATGGATGTCCGCCCGGAAACCGTTAATAAATACGCTGCAATTGATGGTCGTACAAACCCGGATGGTTCCCCCTACGTTGTTACGGGTGAGAAGATCCTGGCCAAACTACCCGATATCGTGGACTTCTGCCGAACCTATCTGGGTGTCGATCCGGTTACCCAGCCCATGCCTGTTCAACCCACAGCCCACTATACCATGGGTGGCATTCCAACCAATAAATTCGGCGAAGTTGTGATCGACTCCAGGAACAAGGTGATGCCCGGTTTTTACGCAGCGGGTGAAGTGGCTTGCGTGTCCGTCCACGGCGCCAATCGACTGGGAACAAACTCACTGCTGGACATTATCGTGTTCGGTAAATATGCCGGTCTGCGGGCAGCTGAATACGCCAATCACACTGATTTCCCACCACTTTCAGATGATGCACTGGATTTCTCCAACCAACAGATCAACACCCTGCGCAACAGTACTGGCAAAGAAAATTTCTTTACGATCGGTGCTGAAATGAAATCGGTCATGTTCGATAAGGTTGGGGTTTTCCGTACCAGGGAGGGTATGACCGAGTCGCTTGATAAAGTACGGGAATTGCAGCAGCGGCTCAAATATGTACATCTGACCGATTCCGGTAGGATTTTCAACACGGAACTGCTCAACGCCTGGGAATTAGGCAACCTGCTCGACCTGGCTGAAGTGGTTACGGTTAGTGCACTGAACCGCAAGGAGAGCCGGGGGGGACATGCCCGCGAGGACTTCCCGCAAAGGGATGATAAAAAATGGTTAAAGCACACCCTGGTCTGGCAGCGTCATGGCAGGCTGGAAATTGGATATAAACCGGTTATCATCACCAGATTCCAACCAAAAGAACGCGTCTACTAGAGGAAGGTCAGCATGCAGGTCAATATAAAAATCTTCCGCTTCAATCCCGAGAAAGACACCCGCCATCATTATGAGACCTATACCCTGGAGGCTGCCCCCACGGATCGGGTGCTTGACTTGCTTGAATACGTCAAAGGCTACCACGACGGTACTCTTTCCTTTCGCCGCTCATGCGCCCATGGTATTTGTGGTTCAGATGCCATGCGCATTAATGGGCGCAATCGCCTGGCATGCAAGGTGTTGGTCAGTGAAGTAGGTGATAAAATCACTGTGGAACCACTGATCGGCTTGAATATCATCAAGGACCTGATCGTGGATATGGACCCCTTCTTCGACAACTTCAAAAAGGTCCTGCCCTACTTCATCAATGAAAGCCCGCTCCCCGCTGATGGCCGCGAGCGCCTGCAAAGTCCAGAAGACCGCGAACGCTTTGATGACACAACCAAGTGTATCCTGTGTGCTTCCTGCACAACATCCTGCCCTTCATTCTGGTCGAATGATGATTACCTTGGACCGTCAGCCATCATTAACGCCCACCGGTTCATCTTCGATACACGCGACTTGGCTGCCAACGAACGCCTGGCAGTGCTCAACGACATGTTTGGTTTGTATCGCTGCCACACGATCTTCAACTGCACTGAGGCTTGTCCGCGTGAGATCCAGGTCACAAAAGCAATTGGTGAGATCAAGCGGACAATCCTGCTCGGTAAGATCAAATAGAGATATTCTCACTGTTCTCTTGCCAACCCCTGAACCGCTTGCGTTTTGGGGTTGTTTTTTCATATAATAAGGGTAAACAAGTTAAAGATGGTTCTCCCTGCTAATAACGAGGTGCCGAATGGCATATAAGATAAATTACCTGTCCCAGCGCGATCCAGCATGGAAAGATATCAACCTCGGCTTCGATCCAAAAGCGACCATTGGAACGGCTGGTGCTCCACTCACCTGTTTGACGATGCTAGTCAATGGCTATGGGTATACAGAGACTCCTGGAACGCTCAACGATAAATTAAAAAGCCTGGGACCCGGTAATGGTTTCATCGGTCCGCTCATTGTCTGGGGAGGTCTCCCCCAGCTTTTCAATAAGATCAAGTACAAGAACATCATTATCTGCCCCGACCACAACGCACCAATTGCTGAAATTAATGCCTCCCTGGCAAAGGGAGAACCAGTGCTGGTGGAATTGGATCGATCTTTAGCTGAAGGCATACAAAATCACTGGGTCATCCTGGTTGCCAGACAGGGCGATGATTATCTGATGACCGATCCGTGGCCATGTCCACCCGACAACAACGATACGCTTCTCAACCCGCGTTACGGCTTCTTCCGTAAACCTCAAGCCTTTATCACTGCCGTGGTCTGGTATGGACCGAAGGGTAAAGTCCCTGGTCCCATCGAAATCAAGATATACGTTGAGGTCAAGAGATCAGTGGCGGTCGGTCTGCGCCTGCGCTCCCATCCCAATACCTCATCCGAAACGCTGGCAGTCGAACCTGCTGGTACCCGCTTGGGTGTTCTTGAGCCTGAGGAGATTGCATTAGCCAAGATCGGTGTTTTTAAACAATGGCTGTTGGTACGCGACCCTGCAGGTCGTGAAGGCTATGTTGCAGCTTGGTATGTAAGGACCACGACAGCATACACCCCTCCGGTACCCGAACCAGAAGCGATGATAGGTGCCTTGAATGCACTGCGGGCTTCCAGCAGTTTACCTGCCTACAAAACCAGCACCATCCTGATGTCGATTGCACAGGAGCAGGCTGATTACATGGCTTCGAGCGGCAAGGTCACGCAGTTAAATGCCAGTGGCAATATGCCGTACCAGCGGGCATTGGCAGCCGGTTATCCACTGGCGGGAGATCTCTCAAAAGGTGGATTCATGTCTGAGTACGTTCTTGATGGAAAGGGAATGTCCATTGACCAGGTGCTCACCCGCTGGCAATCAGAAAATCCGGACCTTAATACGATCCTTTCCACAAAACAAGAACTGGAGGTAGGTGCCGGCACCGCTGTCTCTGGAGATATCATCTACTATTGCCTGGATGTTGCCATTCCAGTAGCTGCGCCTCTCCCGCCGGCTCCTGACGCCCTCAGGGTATATGTTTCCAACCGGGTGGAGACCAGTGGACTGCGCATGCGTGCCAAGCCAAGCATGGGGAGTACGCTGGTTACCGTCCTGAAAGTCGGCTCCGAACTGGTCATTTTAGAAGATAAGGACACGGCACGCCTGAAGATAGGCACACCGAATGAGTGGTTGAATGTGGATGACGGCAAGGGAAATAGCGGATACGTTGCCGCCTGGCTTGTAGAGGAATCCCTGGTTCCACCACCCCCGGTACCACAGATTCCCCAAGAACCAATCGCTGGCAGCATGAAAGTGGTCGTAGCCGAAACAGTGGGCACCTCTGGCTTACGTCTGCGCGCCACGCCGGGGATGGATGGCTCGGTCGTTTCGATCAAACCGGCAGGTACGATCCTGACCGTTCTGGAAGACCCGTCATTGGTCCGCCTAAAGCTTGGCGTCAAGGATGAGTGGCTCAATGTCCAGGACTCTCAGGGTCGTAACGGCTACGTGGCTGCCTGGTATGTGATCGAGAAAGTTTCAGCATCTGGCTCATAAAGCGCGGTTCGTTTAGAGGTTTCAGCCCGAACAAAATCTCATTGGTGGGATACAGGCACACCTGCCAAACAAAAGCAGTCTGCTCTATAATTTTTTATCTGATTAACTATCCCTGTCCAGACTCATAGGAGTATCGGACTTTTTGTTCTTCGCTTGTCCCTCCTGCTCATGGGACACTTGTGGTGAGCTTTGCCCAATCCACCAACAGTTTACCGCTAATACAACTACCAGAAGATGTTTTAAACATGCCGAACCCAACTTTGCCCGTCGCTAAGGTAGAATCAGTTCCTGACCACATCAGAAAACCGTTGATATAGAATTTCAACTGGCTGCCTTTGGCTGTTACCTTCAATGTGTTCCAGTCGTTACCCTTTATAGCTGCAGATGCGGTCCAGTCTTGAAGAATTGTCACATCTCCAGCATTGATTAATTCAACTGCGAATTTCATTTGGTCGATAGACCATCCCTGCACTAATGAATACAGGAATCTATATTCCTTGTTCCAGTTTCCATCCTTATCCAATGGAGACGGTGTACCTCGGATGGAAATCCACGAACTTTCCCAACCACAAGGATAAGAATTGTCAATTATTCTCTTCATCCTCACTTGATAAGCAAGTGCAGGATAAATAGCCATATAGCTCATTGAAGAGTATCCATCATCTATACCTTTTGTTGTGACGTAATTCGCGTTTTCCAAGATCCATGTTCCCAGATGTTTTGACCAGCCGTTGGTGTTCGACGTGAACCTTGAATCAAATCCCCCGCTGGATAAAATTATTGTGAAGGATTGCCACGAGCTGTATGGTTCCCACGCATTACTTACCTCGGCTCTTACATGCCACTGATATGATCCATCACTTAATATGTCCAATGGCGATATTGAGCAGGTGCCGGATATGCAAACACTGGATCCTTTTATCTCATTAAGGATAACTGTTGCACCTTTGTAAACCTGGATTTGATATTTGGTTGCTTCACTCACAGAGGTCCATACATACACGATCTTTCTGATAGGGATTATTCCCTTTGGGAACAACAATGTTGGGACATTTCCCGCCTGTTCGATGTATTCTGCCTCTGGCGGCACCTCTCCCTCAGCTCCGGCTGGTGGTATTATGGATACACCCAACAACATAACTACCATTCCAGTGATTGCCATCGACTTTATAATGTGGACTGCTTTATACATCTCGACCTCCTTTTATAAATATTATTATACAAGAACTAATGTGTTTTGAGACTGTTGAAAAACAACTCATTAATTGACCCTTTTAACCGGTCTTAATGAAGCCTCCCCGCAGCAAGCTGCGGGGTATCTTACAGCTTCCTCCGATTAAAACAATTTAAGTTGCATTTCCTTATGCAGCTCTTTGTACTCTTTTTCATTCC
>Ga0315277_10002095_pt1 | contig 28114 bp, 21 predicted proteins | sample YL17G05_15_MG_FD_203695 | JGI IMG/M metagenome (GOLD analysis project Ga0315277, IMG submission 203695) | Sediment microbial communities from Yellowstone Lake, YNP, Wyoming, USA - YL17G05_15 | ecosystem: Environmental > Aquatic > Freshwater > Lake > Sediment | place: USA: Wyoming | collected... | reverse complement strand
GAAGCACTCCCACACCTGGGAGCACATGTAGTCACTAGGAGGAAGTTGACCGAACGTCGGGTAAAGCGTTGATCTCTTGGGGCATAGCAGGTCAATCCTGCCTTACCTAGCGGGGTGAACATCCGTTCTATGTGTTGGCTATGGACTGGGCGATGGGCATGTTAACGCGATACTGGACGCTGCACTTCAGCGCGACCACTTCACCCTAATTGTGCTGGCCAGGGGTTTGTCCGATCATGCTTTCAACAAGTATGCGAGTAACCAGAAGGCAATCGTCGTTACGGAAGGGCGATCTTCATTGTATGGCGAGCACGGCGGCGGAGTCAGCGATGCATGGTCATTTGAATGGCTATCCAGGAGGTGTAACCATGAGTGAAGTCAAGGCGACTCTGATCGGCCATATCCTTGATGTTCAGGGATCGGTATTCACCGCCGATCTTGCCGACACGGCCGACGGGGCCGCGCCCGCGGTTACTCTTGGAGACGAAGATATCCTTGTAGGCCGGCTTGGTTCGTACGTCCGCATTGAGCAGAGAGGCATCAAAGTACTGGCGATTGTTGCTCGAATGTCAGAACGGGAAAAATTGCCAGCAGTTGCCAGCGCGGCTGAACCGGAGGGTGCCGCAGCCGAGGCGACGGCATTGCGCACGATTCAGCTCGTACCCATTGGCAGTCTAGCTGCGGATGGTTCTTTCGAGCGCGGCCTTTCCGCCTACCCGACAACAGGGGCTGAAGTCCATGCGGTTGCCAGTGCTGAACTCGACGTCATGTTCCGGAGGTTCCGCGAAAAGCAGTTTGACGTTGGCGTGGTCTCGACCAATCAAGCAATCCGCGTGTATCTCGATCCGTCTGCGATGTTTGGCCGCCATAGTGCGATACTTGGGCAAACAGGCGCGGGCAAGTCATGGACCGTTGCGTCACTTCTCCAGAAAGCCGTGGCCATCATGCCCCGCGCGCACATCATCCTTCTCGACCTACATGGGGAATACAGGGAGGCCTTTCCAGCGGAGCATGCCCGAATCGTCGATGCAACCGAGCTTGAGATGCCCTATTGGTTGATGACATACTCCGAGCTCACAGATCTCCTCATTGACCGCTCGGAGTTAAGCGCCCACAACCAAACGGCCTTCTTCAGAGAAACTGTCAATGTCCTGAAGCAAGCGGAGGGATCTCGCCTCGGGCTTGTTCGTACTACGGTAGACACACCGATCTACTTCTCCCTTGACGAATTGCGGAGCGCAGTGCAGACGGAGAACACGCGTACTGTGCCCGGGGAGCGAGGCCCGAAGAAGGGTCCAATGCATGGCGATTTCGGAGCTTCTCGCGGCAGCGGCTTGTCAGCGGCTGATGCAAGACCCTCGCATTGCCGGTACGCTGCCACCGTCGGCTCGGCTGTATGTTGGCGATTCCGTGATGGTGCCTCGCAAGTCTGGGAAGGGCGCACTGAAGGAGCCGACCTTCATATTTTGGTTGTCGAGGACAGCAAGTCTGAAGCCCCGTGCGTCACCGTGGCTGGCGTGGCGGAGGTTAAATCCGGCCGTAAATCGCCAAGCGCTATGGGTGGACAACTTGATAAACATATCCTGCGGGCCAGGCAGGGACTGCGCATCTCCGGAGTGGATTACGCAGCCGACGGGGTAAGCGTTGGAATTGGTCCCAAGGACCGCATCCTTCGGATAACTGTCCAACCAAGCGATTGGCTCTTGCCGCGCACACTGCGTTTTGTAGCCACTGGGGAAACCCGCCAATTGACGCTGGATCCTCCGATACCGCCTCTAAACGAGGACCAATTCATCCCTATGGATGATGACTCCTGGCACGTGTCGCTCCGCTGGTCCAAGGAGGCACTCGCAGCTGCGGCCAATGAAATGACCTTCTGATACATGGAGAAGGTGGGCGAGATCATCTACACGAGGAAGGGCGATGAGCCAGACCCGAAGCCGAAAGAGTGGGGAGAGATGACCCCCGCCAAGGCCGGACGGAATGCCCTGAAAATGATGCTATATTATGCAATTCATCCGTATGCAATCAAAGAGAATGAAGGAGCGCTTTCAAAGGCCGACGCTCGAATGATGCAAAAGGCCATCGCGCTCTACAACAGCTACGGCTTCGGCTATGCACTGGGCATGAACTTCCGAAATAAGGCGGGTCGTCGGGAAATGCTTTGGCCTGAAGATCTCGATGAGATCGCCACAAACGGACACAACAAGAACGGTTGCCGGATTGTCTGACCGGCGCCAACAGCCTTTTGACGCGATTGGCATTGGGTCACCAGCCTTCGATCGATACATCGGCATGAATTAAAGTCCCGCCGCCAAGACGCGCAAATTGAATCTGAATGGCATGCGGGCCTACACAGCGGATCCATGAACATTTGCCGGCCGTGGTTCAGCCGCATCCGATCCCCTGCAAACATAGGACACGGCGCTGAATCGTCGGTCAACATGCTGTGAAGTTGGTGCTGGCCATACGCGAGCGAATGCAGCATTCTCCAAGGAAGTTCGCGAGCAGCGTCTGCGGAGGGAAGCCGCCGCTTGGTTGTCAGTGCGCTCGTGGAGTTTAAAGACCCGTCACGGGAACTCATCCAACTAGCCGGACGTATGAACGCATCAGTGCTCTGTTTTATTCGTGTTGCGGGGACTTGCGTTTCTAGGTATCGTCGGCCAGACATGCCAGAAGGTACACTCATGAAGGATATGGAGATTAGGCGGAGCTTTCATGAGAAAGAACTGCTGCACCACCATGCCGACGAGCATACACTTGTTATCGACGAGCTTGGCTTGAAGCATGGCACATCGCGAGCCGATATTGCTGTCCTCAACGACCAGCTGTCGGGATATGAGATTAAGAGTGACAGTGATTCTCTTTCGCGGCTCCCGAGTCAAATTGAAGCATACAATTCTGTCTTTGATCGGATAACGATGTTGGCGACCGAGCGTCATCTACCTCGCGTTTGGGACCTTGTTCCAGAGTGGTGGGGCATTGTCTTATGCAGCCGTGGAGAAGGTGGCGCAGTCCATTTCCATACGAAAAGGAAGCCGGTACTGAACAGATCAGCAGATCCATTGTCCATCGCACAGCTCTTGTGGAGATCTGAGGCTGTTGGATTACTAGAGGACAAAGGAGAAGACCCGCGTACTCTACGCAAACCCCGCACTTTCCTTTATCAACGCCTCTGCGAGATTATGAATCCGGGAGAGCTGAAGAGTGCTGTCACTTCCTGCTTAAGGAAGCGTAAAAACTGGCGATGTCCCGAACCGCCTTTTCGATGTGGTGATTCGTCCCTACCCGACGCCAAGTAGTCAAATTCCCATGGCTGGCGACTCCTCTGGCACACGACTCAATGTACCTGTCCCCCGCAGAGAATGCTGCGCCCAAATAATATTGAGAGCCGATGAGTGTCCGGCAGTGATCTCGGAATTGTGCATATCCAGTAGCTCGGACATTGGGCTTTTTGATGATGCACCACCCGTCATCCACCGTGTAACGGATACTTGCTGATGGCTTGACGAACCGCATGTCCATCTGTAACACAGCGGGATGGGAGATCGCATAGTCTCCAAAATCTGGCAGTCGAACATTCTTCTCACGAAGTCCCGCTATCACTTTTCGGTACAGCGTCCATTCGTAGCGGGGGACAAATTCCATACTGCCCTTTATGGCTCCCATGGTGGACGGAAATGAAGTGCCGATCATGCTAAAACTTCGCCAGCCATCGAGCCGAGGCAGTCGAGCGATGACGCCCAACACAACTTTCGCAAAGCCATCGAGAGGATTGAAATTGGGGGCTCCAAGATCCAACACCAAGTCAGTCGTGCCAATCTTGGCCTTCAATGATGCCAGGAGTGCGTTAACGAGGGTTTTCACATCCCCCTTGGCCGCCTGCTCAATCCCCAATCGAAAACAAATCCCGTATCCATCCCTAGACGCAGCCAGCGATGCTGTACGCTGATAGGCTGAATCCCGATCTAATCCTGTCACTGGGACTGCTACACAAGTGTAGGAACGCAGTCCCGCAAAAATAAAATCTAAAGGATGTGCATCATCCGCCATCCTGGCCGATGGATCGATCAGATTCAGGTCGACGAAGCATCGGCGAGTCCCCCATTTGGTCCTAACTTGTCGGGCGAACTTAGCCAAATGATCGTCAATCGTTTTTGCCTCTTCCCCGGTCTCGAAGTCCCAGCCAATCTCGGGGACTTCTATAAGCGGAATCGTGGACTCCTGCGCTGACCGTGACAATGAACAGACGGCCTGGTATTCACCCTGTTTCCATCTCAGGCAGGGTACGTATTTGAATTTGGGAGCACCGGTTCCGATATGGGTTCGTACTCTATTGTCCAAAGTTTACCTCCGGAAAGAGTCTTCTCACGCCACCCGATCCAACCAGGTCCGCCAGGATCGCGTAATTATTCGCTTCCTTTCTGATCCTTCCCGCTATTATTGCGGGATTTATCCTCAACTGCTTTGCCAGATCGTTGACCGATTCAGCTGTCCGCACGTAGCGAGCTAACGCAGTCTCCCAGACATTTGGAGGCAGGAGCAAATCTCCTGCGATCTGGTCAGCCTCCTGCTCGATTGCATCTGCCTCCGCATCGAGATCATCGAAGAAGCCATCCACTTGTGCCTTTTTCAAATGCTTAATCACATGAATCACTTCGTGAAAAAGAACAAACCAAAAATTGTCCGATCTGTCATATCGCAGTGTCAGCACAACTAGAGGACTGCCGTCCGGCAGGAGAATTGCAGCTCCATCGAGATGGGTGTGCGTGAGGTGTGGCTCGAGAACGAAGTGAATGCCGGCCTTCTCGAGATGGTCCTTAGCAATTGTCGGCCCATCCTTATGGCGGCTGATTTGGGCGAGTTGCTCCAGCCAGGCGCTATCGATCTGGCTGCTGCGGTATTTATTCGCCAAAGGGTACTTCATAGCAACAATTCGCACGCGACACTGCCAAGACAGAAGTGCGTAGGGATCCGGAACTAACCCTGCACGAATGTGCTTTCGATAGAGAACAGCGGCTGGTTTCATCCCTGCTCTATCAATGAAGCCTCTGACGAGTGCTTCTGCGTTGGCCCGAGCATCCTCCAAGCTGCCCTGGAAGCCCTCGAACCAGTGTCTCTTGTACATTTCGTCGACTGGGAACTCCTCCCAAATAATGTCGACTGCCTTACCTTGCTTGCGAATTGCCGAGACTCCTTCAAACTCGGCGATCTCACTTATTTTTAAGTCAAGCGCCGCCGCGATCTCGGCAAGTCTGCGCAAACTAGCCGATGCATATTTCTCAGCCTCATACCTCTGGATCTGCTGCTCCTTGACCCCCAAATTATCGGCAAGCTCATGTTGAGAGAGACCTTTGGCGATTCGTGCCTTAATGAGAAGTTCCGGCAATTCGTGAAGAGACTTGGCCTTGAGAATGGAGACAGTGCCGGACTTTAAGGCCTCATATTCCTGTATTTCGTCAAAGAGATCCTGGTATTGACTCTCTAACGCCTCAAGTTCAGCTTTCGCGAGAACTTGAGACCGCGTCTGTGCTTCGACCTTCTTCATATCGAAGCTATCAATCGCCTGCTTCAGTTTGAGGAGTTGAGCTTTGGTGATTCGATACTGTCGCTCGTTTGTAATCACGTCGAACACCTCGCAACCTGGGAAGTTGCTTTTCAGAGGTACAGCCGAACTATTCCTCTGTGCTTACCCGTGTACCTATCCGTTTGGAAGAAGTCGAGGAAAACGGCCCCCGGAGCTGCCAATGCAGAAGCTGGGAAAAGCTCTCCCAAGTACTTCTGTTTCTGGGCGCGTCTCTTGTTGGAAAAGTCCAGCAGCACGGGGTCGAGCCGGCTGACTTCCACGCCGCTTGAGATCCAACATGCATCGTAATCTTCCGGCAGGGGCTTTTCAGTGATGAAACTGCCATCGAGGAATATCGTCCTACATCCCGCGAGGCGCAATGCCTCTACTGCTCTTTTGAAGCCTTCAAATAACCGCTGTCGGTGCGCATTAGTGGCGAAGAACTTCTCCGCCTCCTCCAATGTCGCATCATGAATCCCTGGCGGAAGAACCTTCCATACAGAACGAATATTAACAAAAGGTGGGATCATGACACAACAATAAAGTTGTGTTGATTCTGATGTCAACAAGTTTATTTCATAAGATTCGGGGGGGGGCAGGTGCCCCTTTTTCAGGATGACTGGTCAGCCATTCTGCGCAAATGTGGATTCTGATCCATGTCTGTTTCAAATCGACTTGTACCCTGGCCAGGCGTCTGGACCTGGACACTCCGTTTGTCTCCGGGGCGGTGGTGCTTCGGGGACTGAGGCGCGCCCAGCGGCTAGCTGGCAGGTTTCTTGGATCTGCGCCGACAGGTGGATCTAGTGGCAGCGTTCGAGGTAGTATCACAGGCGCAGTGCGCCGTGATTTGTTCATTGTGCGTTCCGGATCGAAGGATATTCCGCGTTGAGGTCGCCAAATGAGCACGGAAAATCCAAGCCTTAAAAATGTGGAAAGGGCTCTCCGGTGTCTGGAGGAGGGTGATGAATCGGATGCAGCACTGGCAACGGCTCGGCGCCGACTGTCCGCGTTTATTCGAGCCACTTGCCCAAGCGATGATTATGGAAAGAAGGAGGCTCCCGAACTAGACATTCGAATTGCAGCCTCCCACGTGACAGGTCGCCGAACGGTCGCGATACTGGTGCTCCGGTGTTTGCCTCTGAAGGGAGTACTACGGGAACCGACTCCACTCGACGTGGTACGCATATTCGAGAAGGCGCTTCCCGACTTTGCAGAGCACTGCAAGCTGGATCAATTGAAGCAGACAGAAGTATGAGAGGCTGCAAACGATTCACCAGAGCATCTGTGAGCGACTCAGGCCCCTTGCTAGGACAACCAGCGGTCCTGGTGAGGAAGGAGGCAGTTCCGTGTTCTCAAAACCGAAAAAGGCGGCGGGGTTGGACCTAATGCTGTTAACTTAAGGGAAAACTAGTGGTTTCCCCAAAAATGCGGCCACGAATTCCACGAATTAGATCCAATTTTCCCTACAAAAGCTGATTTGACTTGTCAAATTCGTGTAATTCGTGGCTGAGTATTTTAATTGCTGCCTAAGTTTGCAGAGGCATAGATGGCCGCTAAGAAGAAGTCGCAATCGGTCCCGGAGATTATTCGTCACTACCTGGAGACAGGGGACGACACAAGCCGGGCGGAACTGGCATACAAGCCCCCGTTTCCGCGGCCAACGAAAGAGGATCTTCTGGCTGCGCTCCGGGAGGAGGTGAGCAAGCGAGAGCGCGAGCGGCCGCGTGCATCTCTTCCGCATGGGATCGAACCACTCTCTCTGGCACGGGCCAAAGCAGCGCCACTGGTGCGCGGACTCTTTCCGGCTGCGGAGCGGGAACCCGTCCAGCGTGTCCTCGAGCAGTCGGTGATCTTCCTCTGCGCGGACAACATTCATGAATTACTCAGCTCCGCGCGATGGCTGCATACTGCATGGAGTCTGGCAAACATTTATCTGGATAGCCTTGGGGCCAGGCCGCTGGGAAACGGTGATTTTCGAGCAGTCGGTTTAGGAGAGGAAACCACATCTTACATCTCCCTGAAGTGTTTTACGGATGAGGACCCGTTTGCGGATTATGTCGTGCACGAGATGGCCCACGTTTTCCACAACTGGAAGCGCGCAAGAATCGGCCTGCGCGAAACGAGACATCGCGAGTTTCTGTTGAACATCGATTTTACCAAGCGGGAGATATTCGCATTTGCCTGTGAAGCTTACAGCCGGATTCTGGAGCTTGGCCGGAGCCCGGCAGCCCGGCGGCAGCTGCTTGCGAGGTTCAGCCTCGAGTCGGCCATCGCGGGCAAGGGCAAGGAACGGGCGGAACTCCTTCAAGTCCTTGAAGCCGCTGTGGGGAAGCGGAATGGCTGGAAGCAGATCCTGACAATGTGCTCGGACGGCAGGGGGAAACGCCGTGCGACCGTTATTCCAAAGACATAGCCCCACAAATCAATCCGCGGGGAAAGGTGCCGGACCTGGAGATTCTTGACACGCGATGAATTTCGAGTGTGGTGACTCAGGCGACGATCCTTTTCTTTAACTTTTTGACCTCCATTTCCAGACGGTCGAGACGTGATTCAGATTCCCTGTGGCTCACTAGCGCCTGGGTCAGAAACTGGTTTAGCAGTCTCTGGTACGGAACACCCGTCGCAGCGGATTTGGCACGCAGAATATCGAGATTGTCGCTGTCGATATTTATCGTGATCTTGACGGACCGGGACGCAGCCATTCGACGACGAATCTGCCGAGTGCCCCTTTCATCAATCTTCAGATCATCTAGTCTTGGTTCTTTCATGGTAAAACCTCCCGAATTTTCGCCAAGAGGCTGTTCCAAAAATCCGGATTAAATCTCCGCGGCGCGTGAACCGCGTCGTGAGTATTTTCCCGGATCTGGATTTGCCCACCCAGAAAAACCTCGCCTCGGTCTGCGAGTGTTTTGCATCCTCCAACTGGAATCCATCAGGATCGGAAAAGGACTGCACAGCTTCGAGAAACGAAATACCATGTTTTTGAAGGTTCTCCATCTCTTTGGACAAGTCCCATTCAAATTCCACGATACTGAATTACCATACTTATATGTATAACTCCATACCATTCCGTGGAGCCCGGAATCCGAGTGGAGCGGACAGCAGCGGACGGCGCTGCGTCAGCCGATCGAGCCGGGCTGCCGTCAGCGCCGCATCGCTGGATACTTTTGTCCATTGAGCGAACGGCAGGTTCAAAATCACCAGCAGCGATCCCCGTTCGTATCGGTTGGCCAAATCCTGAAGCAGCAGCTTCGCTCCTTCTGCCGAAGATGGGATGTGGCCAACTTCCTCCAAAATCCAGGACCCACTTGCGCCGGAATGCGCACCCTGAAGTGGCGACGCGGCGAGTGGATGTTTTAAATGGCCAAGTGAGCCAGGCGGTTCGCACGCTTGACAACTCGAAAACCAGCCGATAATTTTGTTCGGTCGGCGGTGGAGTCCGCCGGGGAGTGCCCGCTCCCAAACCGTCCTCGCAGACCAATGGCTCCTACTTGTCGAATCGTCCGAGAAGGAGGAGCGTATGGATATTTACACGGGGATGGTGCTCGCTGCCTTGATCTTCGTTGCCAGTCTGGTCTCCCTCATTCTCCTTGTCCTGATGTTTTTCGCCCAGGTTGGCTCCAGTCATGCGATTCTGCCCGCTTTCGTGCTTGGCCTGGTTTTGTCGCATCTGTTCCACGGGAACCGATCGCTCCAGCGCAAAATACGGGTGGTTGCTTTCGCATTCGTCACTCCGATCTTTTTCATGAACGGCGGGATGAACATCTCGTTGCGCCTGCTCTGGGCCAATGCCGCGCTTTTCGGAATACTCATGGCGGTAAAACTGGTGACCAAGTTCGCGGGCGTTTACCCGGTATCCAGGCTGTTCCTTCCTCGTGAAGCAACTTACACAACTCTGCTCATGAGCACGGGCCTGACAATGGGAACGATCAGTTCACTGTTTGGCTACCAGGCAGGAATCATCAACCAGGCGCAGTTCTCGGTGGTGGTTGCGAGTGCGGTCTTCCCTACCTTCCTTGCCCAAAGATACTTCCACCCGCACCACCTGCTTGAAGCGCCAGGAGGCGAAGTTGACCCCGAGCTTCTGGAATCCATGTCTCAGAATCGATGAATAAGCATCCCGAAAAGCGAATCTTATTATGAGATCCGGCGTTTTCGTAAAACAAGTCAGTGGCTACCAGGCCTTTATTCCGAAGCCATTGCCTCCGGATCCACAGGTCCAGATAGACGCGGACATGGCGCATCTCCTGTCTGAAGCTGACCGTGCCGTGGGCCGCCTGGATGGGATCACTTCCATACTCCCAAATCCGGATCTCTTTGTTGGAATGTACGTTCGGCAGGAGGCGGCCCTCAGTTCTCAGATCGAGGGGACCCAGAGCACGCTGGAGGATGTTCTTCGGTTTGAGATAGATGGGGGTGGGGATGTCGTGCCGAAGGATGTCTCGGAGGTCGTCAACTACGTTCACGCCATGAATTATGGATTGGAACGGCTCGAGAAGCTGCCCCTAAGCCTGCGCCTTATCCGTGAGATTCATGCTGAACTGTTGCGCGACACTCGGGGCAGCAACCGCCAACCCGGCCAGTTTCGAGAACGCAGAACTGGATTGGCCCAGCCGGCTGCAACCTGATCACAGCGACTTTCGTTCCTCCGCCGGTACCGGAAATGCTGGAAGCGCTCGGCGACCTGGAGAAATTCCTCTACTTCGAGGGCCCCATGCCTGCGCTGATTCATTGTGGCCTGGCTCATGCTCAATTCGAGACGATTCATCCATTCCTCGACGGCAACGGCAGCGACCCCGATTCGTTTGAAGCTTCTCCCGAACGGCCGCCATCAGCGTTTCGAGCTTCCCCGGAGGATACCAGTCTTCATTTTTCTCACGTTTCTTGTCCGGCTGGTTCTCTGGCTGATCCGATCGACATACCTCTGATCATGCGTGACGCCCTTTGTCGGCCGAACTCCGCCTACTGGCATTCCCTTAGCTTTTCCGGCCGATGGACTACTGGGGTTCGTTCGCGCGGGAGCCGTTCAGGAAAGGGTCGCGGGACCAGGTGGTGCAGGCCGTGGTTGAATAGAATCGCACAGGGGCGTATGCCTTAGTAAAAACGGGAGCTCATTACAGAACCTCGCATAATATGGTGACGATCATGGAAGGCGTAGGAGCACGGCGCGCCGTGCCCCTACATTCCTGAGATGTCACCGTATTTTGCGAAGCTCTATAAGTGGACCAAATCGGTGCGGGTCGGCTCGATTTTGAACCTTTTGCAGCCCGCGGCGCACCAAGCGGATTCCCCGCCGGTGCGCCGCATTTTGGCCGGACAAATGTTAGAAGTCGAACCGCAGACTGACCTGAATCCAGCGGCTCCCGTCAGTTCTGTTCGGCGGAACGTACTGGGACGTTATCACGCCGAAAGATGCGGCGCTCGTCAGGTTGAGCGTCGGGTTATTGAAATCCACTTTATTGAAGATGTTGAAGAAGTCGAAGCCAAGCCGCACAGCAGCGGCTTCTTTCAGCATAATCTGCTTGGCCACAGACATGTCGAGGTTCCAGCGAGACGGGCCTCGAAGCGGGTTGGCGCGTCCTGCGCGGCCGTCCCTGCTCAGTTCAACCCTCCGGAACGAATTGAACACCGCCTGAGGATCTGCAAAGAGGTTAAGGCCTGATCCCTTCTTGGCCGGGTCTCCAGTGGTTCCTACATTGCCTGACCCTGCAACGCCGGTGTGGATTTCGTTTCCCAACTGCTTTACATCCGCCGTGGGAATGGCTCCCGAGGCGAAGCCCAAGTAGAAGGCGCCGCCCCACACCTGAGAGCCCTCGGTGACAGTCAGTGGGGAACCGCTCTGGGTCGTGAAGATCCCCGAAATCTGCCATCCCTGGGCGATCTTGTTCAGGATCCTGTTGCCGGACCGGAAAGGCGGCTCGTAGAGCCACCAGCCGTTGAAGATGTGAGTATAATCGAAGGTGGAAGGACCGTATTCGGCATCAAGATCGAAACTGTTCGGTGTGACGTTGGCGGAGTTCTGCCATGCGCCCAACTGATCCAGTGATTTCGAGTAGGTATAGCTCAAATCGTACTGCAGGCCCCTGGAGAGGCGCTTGCGCAAGCTGACGGTCATACCGTTGTAGTTGGAGTACCCGGTGCTGGCACGATAGAGGAACATCTGGCTCATCCAGTTATTGAACGGAGCCAAACCCTTGCCCATCCTTGCGAGGTCGACAGCCTGAAAGATTGAGTTAACGTTCCCATTGATGAAGTTGGTCCTTTGTGCCGAAGCCATTGCGCTGGTACCTCCGGGCACAAGGTTCTCAAACCAGGGCTGAGCCGTGACGGCGGCGCTGTTTCGAAGCGCTATGGCGACGGCGTCAAAGGCCTGCGCAAAGGTCTGGCCGGACGCCTTGTCCAGGAAGTTGTAAGGAGTCTGCCCAAGATTCATGCTTTGAGGGAGGCCGTTCGCATATCGGCCCACGTAGCCGACCTCGATCAGTTGATTGTACGGGAGTTCCCGCTGGATCGTCAGGTTGACGGCATGGTTCTGCCCGATTCTGATCGACGGATCGACCTGGAACGAGAGAACCTCCGGGAAAATGCACCTTGGGTCTCCCGTGCGGCACCAGGCAGGCGACGCCGGGAGGGTCTGTTCCGGCACGACAGGTCTGGGAATCGTGCCGTCAATCCCCACCCGGTAGGAGCTCAGGGCCATGTTGGTGCTGGTCGGATTGCACCCCAGGCCGCCCGAGCCGCTTGCATTGCACCCTGGCGCATTCACATTCAGAGTCTGGGCGAATCCAATCCCGAGAGATGGGATCATTACGCTTTGAACCGTGTTTTGACGGTCATAGATCATGCTATAACCGGCTCGTATCACGGTTTTCTTGTCGCCGAAGATTTTCCCCAGGAAGCCGCTCGTGATGGATGGGTGCCAGGCCACCGCCGCGCGAGGCGCGATGTTGTTCCAATCGACGTCGAACACCTCCCGCCCCGCGGACTTCACCGGATTGAAAGCGAAATCGGGATCATAGATCTCCCCGCGGCCTGCGGCTTCACGTCGCTGCTTGAAAAATTCGTCTGACGTGATGATTTTCCCCGAGTCCTTGTAAATCTGGACCGTGTAGCGCCCCAGTTCCTCCTTAGGCGGCGTTTGGAATCCATAGCTGGCCCCTATAGTCAGCGTCAGGGACGGGCGAAGCCGCCACACATCCTGGAGGTAGAACTCGGGAGCCCATATGCCATGGGTATTCGACACAATCATGGAGCCATAAGGTAGAGGTTTGAAGTTGCCGTCGCGGACTGCCAGGACCGTGACATTGTCGACGATTCCGGTTGTCGAGGCGAACAGCCGCTGCCACGGCTGCAGATCGCTCGAGATCACGCAATTCTTGGTGACGGAGGCAGAGCAGAGCGGCGGCGTCGAACTGCTCGGGATTTGGACTGTGCCGAGTTGCGCGTCAAGCTGAGCTACGAGAGCACCCAGCGATCCCAGGACCTTGTCGTCGCGCGTATGATACGTTGGTATGTCCCGGATTCGTGTGCCGAACTGGATCGTGTGGGTGCCTTTGATCCAGTTGAAGTCCGCGTTGGTCTGGTAGTTTCGATTGTCGTTGCTCTGTTTCCGGGCTACCTGGGTGTCGATGTCGATCGGTTCCGAAAGCAGGTTGTTGGCACCACCTCGTGCGCCCATGTCCAGAGTGATGTATCCATCCGGAGTATTCGTTCCCGGTATCGCCAGCTGTGTGGCGGCGATATTGGGCCGCATGGGTTCGACCCCGTTCCGATCCCGCACCCAGCCCACTCGGAATTCGGCTGTCAGTCTGGGGCTGAACATTCCAGCCAGGCCAAAGCTGAACATGTTCTGCCGGGTCGGATTGAATGTCACACTTTTAACGTCCCCCCCGATGATTGAGACCTGACCGGCGCCTTGCGCGATCTGCTTGAAATAGCGGGCCGAAGCGAAATGAAATCGGCCCCAGGGGATGAAGCGCAGCTCCCGGAGTAGCAAAGCATCATGGGTGGAGAGATCCAAAACCGCAGGCTTCGCCCCGAGGCACGAGCGGAGAATTCTAGGCTCGCGCAGGGAAAGGTGCGTCAGTCCACGGAAGAAGTCCCAATCATAAAGGAAATCACGCGGCGGGCTCTTGGCGGATGGGGAGCGCTGAGGGAGTTCCCAGAGATTGAGGTGAAGCAGGATCTTCAATGAAGCGGATAAACTTCATTGGGCCGCGGCATCTGGGGCAGACGAGGGGATCCGCTTCGTAGATCTTTTTGATCAAGCGCGCCCAGCTACGTCTACGCTGTTTGCGGAATTCCTCATGCTCATCCGGCGAGATCTCCTCTTGTTGCCCAAGCACGGCGCCTGGCAGACAACAATGGGCAGGCCTTTCTTGCTGCGGTTCCAGTAGAAAAGTCCTTTCAATTTTCCCCACTCTCTCCTAATCTCGCCTCCAGCATTTGCCGGGGGCCGAATGCCCGCGGTGCAACAACCAGGCCCTGAGGTCCGGCGCAGGAGAATCTCATGAATGCTGTCCTGAGAAGCCCTGAAATGCGGTACTGGCAGCGTCGCATCTTCGCCACGGTGTGGATCACCTATTTTGCCTATTACTTCTGCCGATACAACATGCCCGTGGCCAAGTCGCTCCTGTGCAAGGAGTTCGCATGGAGCGCCGCGGACTTTGGGAAGATTCTCAGTGCCCTGACCGCCATGTATGCAGTCGGGCAGTTCGTCAACGGACAGCTCGGCGACCGCTTCGGTACGCGGCTGATCAGCACACTGGGTGCCTTCGGATCGGCGGCCGTGAACGGACTGGTCTTCCTGGCGATCCTGTCAGCCGCGGACGATGGCGTACTGAAGGGCAACCTGCTTTGGCTCCTAATCCTGTTTTGGGGAGCCAACGGCTTCCTGCAGGCCATGGGGTGGTCCCCAATGGTACGGGCTATGGCTCACTGGTTTCCCATTGAAGGGCGCGGCAGAATCATGGGTCTCCTGGGCACTTCCTACCAGCTCGGCGCCGCCTGCGGTCAGCTGCTCGCGATTTTCCTTGCCGGATATTTCGCACAGCAGATGAGTGGCGACTGGCGAATGCTCTTTCTGGTTCCCGCCGTTTTGCTGGCAGCTGCCGGCGCATTTTTTTTGGGGTCCCTCCGCAACCGGCCGGAAGAGGTCGGGCTTCCACCGGTCGACGAACCTCTTGCCGGGACCCAGGATTCACCTTTTCCGCCCCCCCTCGGCCGTCCCGCCCCGCGCAGCATCCGGGACAACATGATTGCCACCATCGCCAACCCGAGCCTCTGGATCGTCGCCGGCTCGTTTTTCCTTTTGGACGCCAATCGGTATGGCTTCGTCAACTGGCTGCCGGCATACGTCGACAAGTTTGCGACAGAGGGCCGGGGAGCTTTGCTGACGGATTTCAAGAAAATCATGACCATCTGCATCCATCCGCTGGCGGGTTCGCTGGGAGTAGTGGTGTGCGGGTGGGCTACCGACCGCTTTTTCGGCGGCCGCAGGGCCCCGATTATTGCGTTATCGCTCGCCCTGCTGGGCGCTTTCTCGCTCCTCTTCTCCATGGTCAATCCCGGCAATACGGCATTGCTGGTGGCCGTGGCGGCCGCGGTTGGTTTTTTCACATACGGCGCGCACATCCTGATGGTGGGCCATGCCGCTCAAGACTTCGGGCGCAAAGAAGGCGCGGCCGGCGCCGCCGGCTTCATCGATTCCATGGGTTATGTCGGCGCCTCGCTGGCCGGATGGGGGGCCGGAATGCTGATCGATGTGAAGGGCTTTCCTTTTACCTTCGGCCTGGCGGGCATCTGCGCACTGGCCGGGGCAGCTCTGATCTGCGTTCTGTGGCAGGCAAAGCCGCAGCAGGATGATTCCAGAAAAGGAAGGGGCTGACATGGACTCGCGTGAACGCGTTGACAAATGCCTCAGCCATCAGCAGCCCGACCGGATACCGATCGATTTCTGGGCCAGCAAGGAGATCCGTGCCAGATTGATGAAACACTTCGGCGTTTCTGACCTTGAGCCGGTCCTGCAGCGATTCGGAGTGGACTTCCGGTATATCGAAGGCCCGGTCTACATCGGACCGCCGTTGGCCGTGAATGCCGATGGCAGCAGCGAGGACCATTTCGGTATTCCGCGCAGGATCATGCATTATGGCGAAGGCGAGAAAGCCGGCACTTATAACGAGGTTTCCGCATACCCGCTGGCGCAGGCCCAGTCGGCCGACGAGATCGAAAGCTATCCCAGGTGGCCGAACCCCCACTGGTTTGACTACGGCCGGGTCCGGGAACAGGCGCGGCGCGCGCGCGCAACCGGCAAGGTGGTGGTTTTCATGGGCGATCGTTTAAATCGCTGTGCTCAGCTCAAGCCGGGCATGTACCTGCGCGGTGTGGAGCAGATCCTCATCGATCTCTACATCAACCCTGAAATCGCGGCCGCGATCTTCCACCGCATCACCGACTTTTACAGCGAGTACGCGCGGTGCACCCTGGAGGCGGCCGAAGGCAATGTGGACATCCTGTTCACCGGCGACGACTTCGGCATGCAGGAAAACACCCTGCTTCCGCCGGGCAAGTGGCGCGAGTTCCTGCGCCATGGATTCAAGCGCTTCATCGACATCGGCCACCAATTCGGATGCAGGGTTGCCCACCACACCTGTGGCTATGTGAAGCCGCTGATCCCTGATTTCATCGAGTGCGGACTGGACATTCTCAATCCCCTGCAGCCTGAAGTGCGCGGCCTAGACCTGCGCGCCATCAAAAGGGAGTTCGGCGACCGGATCAGCTTCCATGGAGGCATCTCGATCCAGCGCACATTGCCTTACGGCACCCCCGAGGAAGTTCGCAATGAGGTCCGGCAGCGGGCGGCGGAACTCGCCCAGGACGGGGGATATATTTTCTGTACCGCACACGACATCCAGCCGGATACGCCGATGGAGAACATCGAGGCTCTCTTCGCAGCATACCTCGAGTGCGGCACATCTCAACCGTAGTCCAAGCCATTCCCTGCGCCTTGATCCATGATGCTTAGGGCTCGCGCTCAATACTCGCGCTGGGTAATGACGCCCGGCTGCGGCACCGGATATCTCCCATCGGGACCCGCCACCAAGGGTGCCGGCGACTCCATCGTCAGTTTGTCGACCTCGGGCGCGAACTCGTGGGAGCAGTTGAGAATGTCTTCGAAAGTGACGATGCCGCCGGTATGAGCGGCCATCCGGCCCATCGAAGCGACGAGGCTGGCTTCGGCACCACGTTTCGCCTCGTTATAGGGCTTGTCTGAGCGGATGGCATCGATCAAGTCGTCCCATTCCAGCTGGTAGGGGCTCTTCTCCGGCTGCGGAAAGGCCCAGATCAGGGCTTCTTCCGTCATGTTGTGGCCCTTGTAGGTACGCACCTTGCCCGGGGTGTGCCCCGAGGTCGAGATGACGGCCGCGCCTTTGGCGCCGAGCGCGTAGCTGGCGAATTCATTGTGGCAGCCGGGCATCTGCCGCCCGTGATAGAAGAGCTTGGTGCCATCCGGGAAGGTGTATTCGGCCGCGTACGTGTCGAGGTTCTGATCCACATCGTCGCCGCGATAGTGGCGGCCGCCTACCGCGTGCGCCTTGATCGGCCAGGCCCCCTTCATCCAGGAGCACTCGTCGATCTGATGGATGTAATAGTCGCTGAACACACCGCCGCTCGCCCAGAGGAAGGAGTGAAACTTTTGGACCTGGTACAGCAACTCGGTCATGTTGTTCGGTTTCGGCCCGATCATGCCTCCTCTGCCGCCCATGCGGTAGGCTCTCAGCGCGATCAGATCGCCGATTTCGCCCCCCTTGATTCGCTCGAGGAGTTCCTGCCGCTGTCTCCCGTGTAGTCGCGCAACCAGACCACAGGCATCATGGGATTGTTTTTCGGTCCCTCGAGGGGCGGATCGGCTGGCCGCATGCCGGCGAGCACCTGCCCCCAGACGAGCACGCTTGCATCCGCCGGCAGGTGCGCGGCGGTGTACACGTCGGAAGGGCACCAGAGGTCGGTAATCCCGCGCAGAACGGGATGGCTTTTGAAGGCTTCGTTGATGACCCCGCGTGTGCTCTCCTTGCCATGCACGCCATGATGGCCGACCCACGTCTCTCCCAGCACCTGCTGTCCGAAACCTCCGGGCCAGTCTGTGCTGCGGTAGCCATACCTGGCGTACGGGCTACTCAGGTTGGTCGTGTAGTTGAAGGCATGGGTGCTGGTACGCAGGGCGATGATCGGTTTGCCGGAATTCACGAATGCGACGAAGTGCTTCATCTGGGCATCTTCCAGCTCGCGAAAGCGCAGCGTGAGGATGCAAAGGTCGGCGGTGTTGAGCGCCTCCAGGCCGGGTATGTTGTTCCGGGTGGCCGGGTCGATGGTGCCGCCGCCGCCGATGGGAAAGAGCACCGTGCACTTGAACCCGTGGCGCACGGCAAGGCTTCCTCCGATCGATATTCATCGTCGCTGCTGATCAGGACGATGTGTTTGCCTCTGGAGGGAAGGTCTTTCCCCTCGTACACGACCCAGCCCCTGTCGCTGGCCGGGCTGCCAACAGCGGGTTGAAGGAGGCATAGCAAAACAGGGAGAGTAAAAGTAGCTTTCATAAGCACCTTCCCCTGAAGCTTGGAATCGAGGTGTCCCAGGCAACGGTTGCGAAGTACATGGTGAAGCACCGAAAGCCACCTTCGCAGACGTGGCGGGTTTTCCTGGAGAACCATGTCAGGCAGTCAGTGTCGTGGACTTCTTCGTGGTGCCGACGGTGAGTTTCCGGATTCTGTACGTGTTCCTCGTCCTGGCTCACGATCGCAGACGCGTGCTGCATTTCAATGTGACGGAGCATCCGACTGCCGAGTGGGCGGCAGAGCAGCTGGTGCAGGCATTCCCCTGCAAGAGGATTATTGCGTCCCCAGATCTCTGCGCCCGACCGATGGATCACGCAGCGGCCTTGCGCACCCGAAGTTCGGCCTTATGGCCGGTGGCAGAAAGGACGCGAATCAACAGATCGGTTGAGGTACCCTGGGTGTTTCCGTTGGCGATAGCTGTCACGCGAGTGCGTGATGTCCCAGCGCGCTTTGCAATCTCTGCGTGGGTAAGGTTTCCATCACGGATGATCTTCGTCAAAGCGCAGGTAAGCTCTGAACGAAACTCCATCTCGGCTGTCTCAGCCGCTGACAATCCCAGCGCTCTGCCCAACTCCTCTGCCGTCTTGACCCTGATGGGTCTGTCAGGACTCGATCTTCGCATTTAAAACCTCCCGCAGCCGGCACCGTGCCAAATCAATTTCATGTGCCGGCGTTTTCTGCGATTTCTTCTGAAACCCATGAAAAACAAGAATGGCGTCGGGCGTGCTCGTCAAATAGAAAACACGCGCCGTCGAGCCTTCATCTCTTGCTCTCAGTTCACGCACCCCGGACGCAACCGCCGGCATCGGCCGACTGAGAGGCATGCCAAGATTGACGCCTTTTTGAAGGTCCCTTAGAGCCTCGCCAATCTGGCGTCGGATCGACGCGGATTGTGCTCGAATGAAGTCCAATGCTCCCGGATGAAAACCGATCGGCCTCACACTTGCCATTATGTCTCGAATCTGGGACATCGGCAAGTCAAACCATGTACGATCGTGCGGCCCGCCACATTGACGGGATTTGCCCTGAGCTTTGTTCTTGTCTGTTTCGGGAGTGCCTTGTCAGAATTTCTGTTCGGTGATCCCACAGGCGTTACTCGGTGTACGAGGCAATGAATGCGATCCTTGTCGAGCACGTTTTCCCGGATAGTCAACGCCAGAACGGTAGCAAGAGCTGAGGAAAGTATCGTACCTAATTCCCGGGATGTTTTCGAAGTCAAGTGCTTGCTTTCCCCAAAGGATCTAACAGCCGGCCGGTTGGAAGTGCCAACAGTTTCTCAGCTGGTCTCCGGGTGGGGAGCGAGTGTGTTACCAGGCTTGGCCGGCTGAAGAAGTCGTCATTGCGTTTGGCGGATCTGGTCGACGATGCGGTGGATTGTCTCGAACAGCTTGGCGGGAGGGACGTGCTCCATCTCGAGGGTCAGCAGTCCCTGGGGCGAGAAGGAGGCGCGCTTGTTTCGGGTGACAAGGGCCAGGAGCTTTTGCGGGCTGACCTTGGAGTGATCGACGAAGCGGAAATGGATCTGACCCTTGTTTCTCTCGATCGACTGGATCTGCAGCGCCAGCGTTTCCTGGCGCAGCCGCGCGTAGCGGAAGAGGTTTTCCACCGGCTCGGGGTAGCTGCCGAAACGGTCCACCATCTCCTGCCGGAGCGCGTCCAGCTCTGCCGCATCGGCTGCCGATGAGATCCTCTTGTACATTCTCAATCGCTGGCCGGAGTCGGGGATATAGGTTTCCGGGATGCGGATGTCGAGATTCAGGTTGATGCTGGTGGAAATCTCCTCCTCGGGTTTCTCTCCGCGCAGCTCTTCGACGGTCTGCTCCAGAAGCTTGCAGTAGAGATCGAAACCGACGGCGTCGATATGGCCGTGCTGCTCGCCGCCGAGCAGGTTGCCGGCGCCGCGAATCTCCAGGTCCAGAGCGGCCACACGGAACCCGGTGCCGAGGTCGCTGAACTCGCGGATCGCTGCCAGGCGCTTGCGTGCCACTTCCGACAGCGCCTCATCGGAGGGAATCAACAGATAGGCATAAGCACGCCGGTCGCTGCGGCCGACGCGTCCGCGGAGCTGATACAGCTGGGACAGGCCGTACAGGTCGGCGCGGTTGACGATGATCGTGTTGACACGGGGAATGTCCAGGCCATTCTCGATGATGGTTGTGGCCACGAGCACGTCCAGTTCGTCCTGCACGAAGCGCAGCATGACCTTCTCGAGCTCCCGCTCATCCATCTGGCCGTGAGCCACGCCGATGCGGACCTGGGGCACGAGCTGCTGTACCATGGCTGCCGCCGAGTGAATTGTCTCGACGCGGTTGTGCACGAAGTAGATCTGCCCGTTGCGCGCCAGCTCCATCTCGATTGCAGAGCGAATGACGTCGGGACTGTACTTCACAACGGAGGTCTGAATGGAGAGCCGGTTCTTGGGAGGCGTCTCGATGGTGGACATGTCTCTCAAGCCCAGCAGCGCCATGTTCAGAGTCCGGGGGATGGGAGTGGCGGTCAGAGTGAGGACGTCCACGCGCGTCTTTAGCGCCTTCAGCCGCTCCTTATGAGTGACGCCAAAGCGCTGTTCCTCGTCCACAACGACGAGCCCCAGGTCTTTGAACGCGACGTCCTTGGAGAGGAGCCGGTGCGTGCCGATGATGATGTCGATGCGCCCCATCTCCAGGTCTTCGACGGCCTGCTTCTGCTCCTTGGGACTGCGGAAGCGCGACAGCAGTTGAATCCGGACAGGGAAGGCAGTAAAGCGCTGCTTGAAGGTGGTGAAGTGCTGAAAGGCCAGCACGGTGGTCGGCGCCAGCACCGCCACCTGCTTTCCGTCCATCACGGCCTTGAAAGCCGCCCGCATGGCTACTTCGGTTTTGCCGTAACCGACGTCTCCACACAACAGCCGGTCCATGGGACGCGGCGCTTCCATGTCATCCTTGACTGCGGTGACGGAATCCACCTGGTCCGGCGTCAGCTCGAATTCGAAGGTGTCTTCGAACTCCTGCTGCCAGGCCGTATCGGTGGAGAAGGCGAATCCTGGGACCATCTGCCGCTCCGCGTATAGCTTTAACAGCTCGCCGGCCATGTCCCGCATGGATTTCTTGATGCGTGTCTTTGTCCTGGCCCAGCTCGTCCCGCCCAGGCGATCGAGCGAGGGTCGCGCGCCGCCCACGTTGCTGTACTTCTGGATAAGATCGAGCCGTTCGACCGGGACGTACAGCTTCGCGTCGTCCTGATAGGTCAGGAGAACGAACTCCTTCGATCCTTCCTGCAGTTCGATGTTCTTCAAGCCATGAAACTGGCCAATGCCGTGATCGACGTGAACGACGTAATCCCCGGGCTTCAGATCGCGGAAATCCGAAAGAAAAATATTGCGCTGGGCGATCTTCTTGCGCCTCGGAGCGGCTCCGACATCCGCCTCGTCGAACACTTCCTGCCCGGCGAGCACGCGCAGGTTGGCCGCCGGCAGATAGAACCCGGCGTGAACGTTTCCCACTCCCAGTAGTATCGGTTCCTCGGAATAGTCCTCCGCCGCCGGTTGCCCGTCGGCGCGGCAGAGATGCGCTGGGATTTCGTATTCCTTCAGTATGTCGTTAATGCGCTCGGCCCTGCCTAGGTTAGAGAACAGGAAGACGATCTTCTCGCCCGATGCGCGAAACTTCCGAATGTCGCTGATCAGCTCTCGTATGTTGCCGTGATACTTGCGCGAGGGCTGGGAGTAGAGAAACAGCGGAGGGACTTCCGGACGGTCGATGCTGATCTCGTCGACCTCCACGCGTGGGAAGCGCTCGATTGCGTCGTGAAACTGCTCGGTGGTGACGTATATCTGCTGGGGAGACAGAACCGGCTTGTACGCTTCTACCCTGTCCAGAAAGCGTTCATAGAGTTCCTCGTGCTGCTTGGCGAGGTTTGCTTCGAGAACCTCACGGTCCGATATGATCAGGCGATAACCGCGGAGGTAATCGAAGAGGGTGTTGTCGAAAGGCTCGACGGCCGGGAGCAGGAACTCGAAGGCGGGAAACGGCTCGCCCTGCCGCGCCCTTGCCACTTCTTCCTCGAGGTGCGGCAGGAAGGGCGCGCTCCACAGATTCGGAACCTCCTCTGCCCAGCGTTGGAAAGCCTCGGCGCTGTAGCAGTGTTCCCGCATCGGGATGATCTCCACGCTGCGGATCGTCGAGACGGAGCGCTGGGAATCGACATCGAATGAGCGCAGGGATTCGACGCGGTCTCCAAAGAATTCCAGGCGCACGGGATTCTCCAGATGTGGCGGAAAGACGTCGAGTATGCCGCCGCGGAGCGAGAACTCACCCGGATCGGTCACCGGATCGTCTTCGATGTAGCCGACTTCCTGCAGGAAGCGCCGCGCTGCCTCAGGTGCGTATTCGTCGTTCTGCTTCAGCTCGAGGCAGTGCGACAGGAAACGCTGGGGGTTGTGCAGGCGCACAGCGGCGGCCCGGGCGGAAGCGACCAGGATTCGGGTTCCGTCCTGAAGCAATTGCCAGATGGCCTGGGCCCGAGCAGCTGCAATCTCCGGATGAGGCGAGAGGCCTCGGTAAGGGTCGACCTCGAGGCTGGGCAGGTGGATAACTTCGGGAGGCGCCGGCGAGAGAAGATTCAGATAGAACTTGATCTCCTGGGCCACGTTCTGTGCCTCGACGTTCGAGATTGCCAGAACCGCAAAGGATCGGTGAGGCGCCGCCGGGCCATGTGGGTCCCGGCCGCCGGCATCCACTTGACTCTCCGCAAGGATGGCATGGGCAATGGTAAGAGCCTTGGCTCCACCCGCCGCCCCCGCCAGCGTGAGAACACGACACCCCTCGTTCAGACGCACTGCCACCTGGCGCAGCGCGTCGCACCTCATCGCCGTCTCGATCGCTCTTTTCAGTTGGATCACAATCAAGCCTGCGGGTAAGGCCCTATTCTGCTTTTGGGCCGAAGTGCTCAAGGACCTTCTTGATAATGTCGGTCGTGGAGGAACCTTCTACCAATGGAATGTTTCGCACGACGCCGCCGGCTCCTTCCACGGTTGCGCGGCCGACGATTTCCGAGATACCCCAGTCGGCGCCCTTAACGAGAATGTCGGGCACGATAGCGTCAATCACGCGCTGGGGCGTGGCGTCGTCAAAGATGAAGACATAGTCGACGCATGCCAGCGCCGCCAGCACCTCGGCTCTCTCCGTCTCCGGCACGATGGGCCGCCCTTCACCTTTGATCTCGTGAAGCGAACGATCGCTGTTGACCGCAACGACAAGCGCGTCGCCCATGGCGCGAGCACAGTTCAAGTACCGCACGTGGCCGATGTGAAGGAGGTCGAAGCATCCGTTGGTAAAGACGAGCTTCATCCCTTCATTCCTCAGCCGGGCCCGGATCCGAACCATTTCATCGAGCGTCTTGATCTTTTGTATCGACATGGCAAGTTTCGAGAATATCAGATGCGTATTTCTCCCACAAGGTTGGGGATACTTTGTGTGCTTCGTGTTTTTGTGTTGTCTTTTAAATGACAACACGAAGACACGAAGGACACGAAGAATTGGTAGAATGCCCGAATGCGACAGACAATCTGGCTGATCTTCGGCCTGATCGTTGCGGCTGCATGCACACGTCACCGCGGGATGGAGGTTCAGGAGATTGCTGCGACGGATACGGCAGGTTGGGCCCACGATGTGACTCTCGACGGCGGCAGGCTCTACCTCTCCGATCGCCAGGGAGGGTATCTCATTTTCCAGCGCTCTCCCGCATGGAACCAGCCGAGAATCTATAATCCCGTCAGCGACGTGATTTCGCTCGCGCCCAATTCCGGCGCACCCGTACTGGCTTCTCGCTTCGAAGGACTCGTTCTGGTTTCGGCCGATGGGCGCGTGCGGGCCCGATACGCAAACGGTGACATCGCGAACGCCGTAGTCACACGCGGCGACCTTGCCTTCGCGGCTTACGGTCTCCACGGCCTGGTGATTGTGAAATTGGCGAAGGACAGTATTCAGATTGTCTCAGAGCTCACTTCTCCAGGCTGGTCTCACGATGTAAAGCTCTCCCGGGAACAAGCGCTCCTGGCAGACTGGAACTACGGGCTGCGGGTGGTCGATATCCACGATCCTGTGCGGCCGGCCGAGATTGCGGCCCTGACGAGTGCGGCAACAACCATCGCGGTCTCGGCTCGTGAGTCTGATGGGAAACGCGTCGCGGCTATTGCGGATGGACATGCGGGCGTTGCTCTGGCGGATCTGGACGATTCGGGGCATCCACGCCTGCTGGGACGCAACGGTCTGGGATTGAATCCAGCCGATCTGCCCCATCCCGAATCGGGTGGTTGGGCACACAGCGTGGCTTGGGGCGGCCGCTATCTCTTCGTCGCCAACTGGAAGCGTGGACTCGTGGTGCTGGACGCCGGGGATCTGCACAATCCGCGCGTGGTCCGCGAAATTCCCACGAACGGCACGGCTCTCGGCGTCAAGACGGAGCTGCAACCCGACGGCAGCTGGCTGATCTACTTAGCGGATGGAGAAGCCGGCCTAAAAGTCTACCGCTTTAAGGAATAGGGGCCAGGGGTCAGGAAGTCTTAAGCAGCGTTTTAGTTGCCACAAAGGTCCGGACCAGCGATATCTATTGCGCATTCCGAATTCCTGATCCCCGGCCCCTGACCCCTAATCCCGGATTTCTAGCCCCTGACCCCCGACCCCCGGTCTGTGGTAAAGTGCACGTCAAGATTTTTCAAACAAGGAGGTGCGTTATGTCCTGTCCGATGTGTCAGCGGGAGCATATTTACACAATACCCGAGGCGCTGGCTGTCCTTTCGAGCACTCCGCGAAAGCTGGCGCGCGCCACAGCCGGCCTAGGCCCCAAGCGGGCCGCTGCCCGGCCGGAACCCGACAAGTGGTCCCCGAAGGAGATCATTTGTCATTTGAGCGATTGCGAGCTGGTCTACGGATTCCGCTATCGCAAAATTCTGGCCGAGCTGGAAGCCACGCTGGTCGCCTTCGATCAGAACGCGTGGGCCGACGGACTGCACTATCGGGAGCAGTCGTTGAATAATGCGCTGGCCAGCTTCATCGCCCTACGCAACGGGCACGTTGCGCTCCTCAAGTCGCTCCCCGAGGAAACCTGGAATAAAGGTGGCGTACATGCAGAGTATGGAAATCTGACGCTGCGGCAGCTCATTTGTCATCTGGCCGACCATGATCGCGGCCACACGGCCCGGGTGGAAAGCCTGTGCCCGCCGCGGAAGCCGCCAAAGAAGAGTAAGGCCAAGTCGAAGTCCAAGGCACGGTAGTGGCGGTGAGATTAGCAATGGTTCGTGCAATTCGTGGCCTGTTTTTTTGCCACGAATTGCACGAATTACACAAAACTCCAAACGAACCCGCGTGAGGATGGCATGAATCGATACACCTTGATCAAGAGCATCATCGTTTACCTTCTTCTATGCACTGGGATCGCGGCGGCGGCCGATCAGCCAAAGCCGGGACGGGATCCCAACCAGCCGATCGACGAAGAGTATACGAAGAAGATACGCGAATACACGACCCAGCCGTTTTTCCTTTCTCCGCTCGTGGACTATCTCCCAGCGTCGAAAACCGTGCCCACTCCCAAAGCCGTCATCGGCGATATCGCGGGGGCGCCGGGGAAGCTTCCATATTCTGCCGACGTCTACCGTTACATGCGCATGCTCGAGAAAGCCAGCCCGCGCGTGAGGGTGTTCTCGATCGGCATGACGGAGGAAGGCCGCGAGATGATCGCGGCCGCGGTCACCTCCGATGCGAACATGGCAAAAGTGGAAGAGAATCGGGCGCGCCTCTCGAAGCTGGCCGATCCGCGCACGATCCGCATGGACGATGCCGAATCCGAAAAGCTGGTTGCCGCATCCATTCCGGTTTACTACATCACCGGCACCATTCACTCACCCGAGACCGGCGCGCCGACAGCTTTGATGGAGCTTGCGTACCGATTAGCGGTGGATGAGAGCGTCTATGTCAAGGCCATTCGGGACGGAGTTGTCACGCTGATCACGCCGATTGTGGAGGTGGACGGACGCGACCGCCAGGCCGATGTCTACAACTGGCACATCGCGCATCCCAAGGAGAACTGGCCGCCTCTCATTTATTGGGGCAAGTACGTCGCGCACGACAACAACCGCGACGCCATGGGGCTCAGCCTCCAGCTCACCCGGAACGTTCTCAAGACCTTCGTCGATTGGAAAGCCCAGGTGCTTCACGACCTGCACGAGTCGGTGCCCTACCTCTATGACAACACGGTGGGCGACGGACCTTACAATGCCTGGATTGACCCGATCCTGGCCGACGAATGGCAGATGATTGGGTGGAACAACGTTTATGAAATGACCAAGTTCGGTATGCCCGGCGTGTTTGCGCACGGCAACTTCGACACCTGGTCCCCGGGATACCTGATGTTTATCGCCGCCGGCCACAACGGTATCAGCCGGCTCTACGAGACCTTTGGCAACGGCGGCGCGGACACGGTCGAGCGAACCCTGTCGCCGCGGGAATATGGGCGAACGTGGTTCAAGCAGAATCCGCCGCTTCCCAAGGTCCAGTGGTCACACAGAAACAACAACAACTACCAGCAGACCGGACTGCTGACCGCTCTTTCTTACTTTGCCGCCAATAACAAGCTCTTCCTGCGCAACTTCTACCTGAAAAGCAAGCGATCGATTGAGAAGCCGAAGCAGGAAGGCCCAGCTGCCTATGTTTTCCCGGCGGACGACCCCAGGCCCGGCGGGCAGGCGGAGCTTCTGAGAATGCTTCAGCGCCAGGGATGCGAGATCTCGCGAGCCACTGCGCCCTTTACCGTCACCCTCGAGAAGAAAAAACCGCGCAGGCCGTCCACCGACAGCAAGCCCGGCCAGGAGCGTGCCTCGGCGCAGGCGAGCGAGGCCAAAGGCGAGGCCAAGAAAGAAGAGAAGGCGCCGGAAACACGGCAGTTTCCTGCAGGAAGCTACGTCGTGCGGATGGATCAGCCGTACAGCCGGATTGCAGACATGCTATTGGACTACCAGTATTGGAGCCCGAACGATCCGCAGAAATCTCCTTTCGATGATACCGGCTGGACTTTTGGTGAGCTCAGCAACGTGCAGGTTGTGAGAGTGACCGACTCGAAGGTGCTCGAAGCTCCTATGCAGCTGGTTTCCGGGGAGGTTCGCGCGGCCGGGAGCCTTCAGGGAAGCGGGCAGGCGTTCGTGGTGAATCACAACACAGACATGGCGCTGATGATGCTGCGTTACAGGCTCAAGGATGCGGCCATCGATGTCGCTGAGGAGCCTTTCGAAGCAGCCGGACAGAAGTTCAACCGGGGCTCTTTCATCCTGAGGAATGTGCCGGTCGCTGATCTGGAGCGGGCCGCAGGCGAGCTGGGAGTGAAGGTCTATTCGCTTGCAGAGGCGCCTTCCGTGAAGGCGCATCCTGCGCGGGCTGCCCGTGTTGCCCTTCTTCACACCTGGACCAGCACGCAGGACGAGGGTTGGTGGAGGATCGCCTTCGATAAATACGGAATTCCTTACCGCTACATCAACACCCAGGATGTGGCAAAAGACGCAGACCTGAACTCCAAATATGATGTCATCCTGTTTCCCCCGGTAGGACGCGGCGGACAAAGCATCATCTCAGGCATGCCAATGTGGGGAAATCCACTTCCTTGGAAGACCACTCCGGAAACTCCGAACATCGGGAAGATCGATTCCACAGAGGACATGAGACCTGGGCTGGGCTGGATCGGTCTCGAGAACCTGCAAAACTTTGTCCGGCGCGGAGGCCTGTTGCTGGGCGTGATGGACACGGCCGACATTGCCGTCAGCTACGGTCTCACACAGGGCGTCAGCATCACGCGCCCGCAGAGGTTCAAGGCGGTCGGCACCGTGGTGCGGTCCAAGTTCGTCGACGCATCGAGTCCGATCGCATACGGCTACGGCGACGGGCTGTCCATCTACTGCTCCAATGGCCCG
>Ga0315277_10002093_pt1 | contig 28118 bp, 28 predicted proteins | sample YL17G05_15_MG_FD_203695 | JGI IMG/M metagenome (GOLD analysis project Ga0315277, IMG submission 203695) | Sediment microbial communities from Yellowstone Lake, YNP, Wyoming, USA - YL17G05_15 | ecosystem: Environmental > Aquatic > Freshwater > Lake > Sediment | place: USA: Wyoming | collected... | reverse complement strand
GCGGGCAGATGCGAGGCGCCGCGACGCAGGCGATGTCAGTGTGCATCGTCGAGGAGCGGCAACGAAGCAGATGCCCGCCCGCCGCCGCGCCCCTTCGGGCTGCGGCCCGCAGGCCCGCTGGCTTTGTCGCTCGCTCCTTACATACCACCCCGGGTATGCTCGTCGCTCGCGCCGCTACCGGCTCCCTCGCGCGACCATCAGATCTAGATCCTCTTTGAGGCTCTGAAGGTCCTCCTCATGCTCCACTTCCTGTTCTAGGATGGTAAGCGCCAAGTTGTAAGTCACCATGTCTTTGTCCTTGGTGGTATCCATCAGGCTTTGATAGGTCGAGATGGCACATTGTTCCCCGGCAATGTTCTGCGTAAGCAGGACTGCGACGTATGGATCATCCGGAGCATCATAGGCGCAGGGGCTCAGGTCAAACCAATTCTTGGGGTCGCTGACCGGCACGCCGCCAAGTTGCACAATCCGCGTGGCGAGCAAGGTAGCGTGGTTCAGCTCCTCCGTGGCATGCAGGTTGAGTTCGGCTGCCACCGCGTCCTTCATAGGTCCTTTTATGACCTTGGCGCCAAGCCAGTATTGATAATAGGCAAGCCACTCACTGGCATAGGCCTGGTTGAGAAGCTGGAGCAGTTCATTGACGTCCATACCGACGATTTCACGGCCTCGGGTACCCATAAGTTCCTCCTGCCTGTTGTTACGGTCTCAGGCGCTCCGCCTGATGCCGGTTTTGCGGGGCGGTTTCCTCAGTTCCGGCAAATGCTCTAGCAGAGCGGCAACGATGACACTTGTCCGACATCCAGAGAATAATGCAACAGATATTAATACAGCGGGTCTTCGTGAGGGAACAACCTGCAACTTCAAAAGGGGCGCAATCAGCTCTGAGGGAAGTGCTTGATTTGGGGCGCGTTCGATCGGGCGATCTGGTCATATGTTGGCGAGCTTCGGCTCCGGTTTCACTTGGGAAGGCGCCATCCTGCGCTGGCAACTCAGATTTTGACGTGTCTTTGGCTGCTGGCTCGGGCTTTCAGCTTTCCTGCAGCGAAGATCAGGAGGATGAGGAAGCCAGGCGCCACCAAGCCCGAGGCGGGACGCGCGGACGTATCATCAACGTCAGCACGGACGCGGCGCGCGCCTTCGCGACCGAGATCGCTTATGGCGCCAGCAAGGCCGCTCTCGAGGCGTTCACTCGCAGCATCGCCTGTGAGGTCGGCCATCTCGGCATCACTGTGAATGCTGTAGCGCCGGGTCCGGTGCAGACGGGCTATATCACTGATGAACTCGAGGCAAAGGTGCTTACTTCGATTCCGCTCGGCCGAATAGGGACCGTAGACGACATTGCAGATGCGATTGTCTTCTTCGCATCCGAGCAAGCGCGCTGGATCACCGGACAGGTCGTCCAGATCGCCGGCGGTCACGCCCTGTAAGTGCGGATGTGAAGAAATGGCCGGACGGGCCGCCGCAGTTCTTGCGGGAGACGCGAGCCCTTAGGGTGAGAAGGCAAACAGGGCTCCCTGGATGATGCGGGTCCTGAATGCGCACTGGGATATCGTCATGTAGTCGCCGCGTGTGCCGCCGATCCTCGCTCGATGTTCTCTTGCGTGTTCTTCTGACCAGAAGAACGTGGCCTTCCGTCAAAATGCGTCGATGATGCTCGGATCGGTCAATTTGGCGAAATCGACGTTTGGAGAGAAGATGATGGGCTGGGCGTCCTCTTCAGTGACGTGATGCCTCAACTCGTTGTCTATTTCGATGTGGATGGGCTGAGCACAGTGCGCACACTCGGTCTGAACGGCGAACGAGATTCTTTCCTTTCGTAATCGCCCTTGCACGAAGGGCGTCGCTATCGCGTCGACCGCTCAGGCGGCGTGGATTTGTTCTCCGGTGCTGAAAGTGACGCGATGGGGCGTCTGATCGGCCGTCACCGGATAGGCCCACGCAACCGCTCCCTGCTCGTTCCGGAATAGGAACGTCAAGTGCTTCTCCAGGTCTTCCAGAATAATCCTTACTCGAGCTTCAGGCAGATCCAGCCGCTGGGCGATAAGTTCAGGGGACAGCGGCTTTCCGATGCGCGGAAGTTCACTCACTACAAAATTACGGACCTGGTGATGCTCCGCGGACATGAAGCCAAGTGCCGCGGTGACGCGAGGCGCGGCTTTCGCCACTTGCCTGCGCCAGATCGCCCGGGGAATCGGAATCATATGCCGCCCCAGTCCAAGCAGCAGCGCGTCTTTCATGCTCACCTCCGCGACGAGGATAGCACCACAGAGACACAGAGGTCACTGAGATTGGCCTTCGTGATTTCTGCATCCGTAGTGCAGAAACTCGATCGGTGCACCATTATCGACAATAAAAGCAACCAGCACCCCTTCGGAGGGACTGTTGGGCTGGATGAGCACCTCTTTTCCTGCAAGTTCGGCTTCCAGATCATCCACTTCAAACGCGACATGAGGAACGGTCTTTACCAGATCCGGCACGAAGCAATCCGCGTCGAAGCGCATCCACTCCACTCCGTAGGGGCTCGTCTCGTAGCCCGCCACATGCACTTTTAAGTGCGGCAGGTACGTCTCGTTCGGCTTCGGCTCTGTCGTGGGGATGCCGAGGTGATGATACTTTCGCATGGGGATCTCCGGCTTTCTCTGTGTCCTCTGCGTCTCTGTGGTGAGATCTAAATCTTCAAAAAGATGCGCCTCTTATAGAGCCAGTAACACAGGTACCACAGCATGGCCCAGACGATCAGGCTGGTAACGATTTTTGCATTGAGATCTCCCGCCCAGGCGAACACTGCCATCGTGAAGGGCTTAGCTATTTTGCGGAACCATTCCGAGCCGCCGGTGTTGGTGAAGAGGTAGATAAAAAGGGAGTTCATGCCCACGATGTTGAAAAATAGCACCCCCCGCTTGAAACCCTTCACGTCGATCAGCCAGTAGGAAAAGGCGAGTGCCAGAAGACACCAGCCGCCGCTCACAATCACGAACGAACTCGTGCAAATGCGCTTGATGATCGGCGTCACAGGATCCAGCCCGTAGCCGACCACGACACCGATGATGCCTGCGATGGCCAGGATCTTAATTCTCTGCAAAGGCGCGCGCCCGCTTTTGAGGACTTGCCCGGCCAGTACTCCCCACATAGTATGCGCCGTCGTGGGCAAGGCATTGATGGCGACCCAGTGACCACCGGAAAGCTTTCCCATCAGGCGGTAGTCCATCCAGGAACCGAAGTTCTGGTCCGGCGTGAACGGATGGTTAAAACCCGCCACCGGCCAGAAGCGGTACAGCACCTCCGTCAGCGCCAGCAGGAAAAGGGCGAAAACAATCTGCGTGCGGGCTGACTTTCTCATCAGCAAAAAGGCCACAAGATAGGTGAATGAGAGCTGCGCCAGTACATTCCACAGCTCGAATGTCAATTTGCCAGGCCCTATGCAATAGAGACCCCAGCCGAAAAGCAGCAATAGTGCCGATCTGAGCAGCGCGTGCTGAAAAGTCTTTGCCCAGGTGTCGCCGTGCTCCCACCGCCTCCCGAAGGAGAAAGGCATGGCCACGCCGACGATGAACATGAAAAAGGGCTGAATCAGGTCCCAGAAGTGCAGGCCGTTCCAGGGATGGTGTTCGAACTGCATGCCGATCCTGCCGATCAGCGTGCTCTCAAGGGCTGGACTTCCGAGCAGAGAATAAAGATGCGTCGCTTCTCCAACGAGAAGAAACATCGTGACGCCGCGGAAAAAGTCGAGCGACATGAGCCGCTCCGACGCTACGACAGCATAAGTGGTCTTTTTGTCCATAACGATCATCCGCCTGTTGTTTTCCCCACCTTAGAACAGTTGGCGCCTTATCTGCAAAAGAAATGAGATCTAGGTCTGGTCGGCTCCAGGCGGCCAGCAGTAAAGGCCCATTTGAGGGAAAAACCTCGGCGGAAGACTGCATGCTGCCATCTGCCTTCTGCCTACTTTTTTCTTGACAGAGTGCCGCGGGATTGTGCTATTCCTAGAACATCTAGGAGAGAGCTACCATGACCAAAGCCGATGCCGATCTGCTTCAAGGCACGCTCGATGTGCTCATCCTCAAGACGCTTGCGCTGGAGCCGATGCACGGCTACGGCGTCTCCCTACGCATTCAGCAGATCTCCAAGGACGTATTGCGAGTCCAGCAAGGATCCCTATATCCCGCTCTGTACCGGCTCGAACAGCAAGGCATGATCAGCTACGAATGGGGCACCTCCGAAAACGGCCGAAAAGCGAAGTTCTATCGGCTGACCAAGGCAGGACTCAAGAAGCTTGAGACTGAAACCGCGAGCTGGGAACGACTCTCCGCCGCCGTCACGCGCATTCTCCAGACTGCATAGGGAGGCCTCTATGCTGTGGCCTGACAGAATCCTTCTGCGGGTTCGCGCCCTCTTTCAGAGAGGTCGGTTCGAAGGTGAGATGGACGAGGAACTCCGATTCCATCAGGAATCTCAGATCGAAGACCATATCAAACGCGGAATGAATCCCGACGAAGCGCGGCGAGCCGCACTCCTCAGCTTTGGCGGCATCGACAAAACCAAAGAGGAATGCCGCGACACGCACTGGACGCAGTTCCCGGAAAATCTCTGGCAGGATCTCCGATACGGTTTCCGAACACTACATAATGACCGCGGCTACACTCTGGCTGCACTTTTGACGCTAACCCTCGGTATTGGTGCCAACATCGCGATATTCAGCATTGTCAACGGCGTCCTCCTGCGCCCCCTTCCCTATGACAAGCCGGATGAGCTGTTTGTGTTCGTTGCTTCAAATGAAGGAAGGAAAGACCTGTACCTGGACTCGACTTCTCCGCCTTTTTATCGGACCTGGCGAGAGCGCAATACGGTATTCCAGGAAATAGGCCTGTTCACCACGGAACCTATGGACCTCACGGGTGAGGGCGAACCGGAACGCTCGAACGCCTGCTATGCAACCTCAGCGACTTTCGGAGTCCTGCGGGTCAAGGCGTCTTACGGCCGGATCTTCAACGCCCAGGAGGATACGCCGGGGGCTGAGCGCGTCGTTGTTCTGAGTGACGGATTCTGGAAGCGCCGGTTTGGCGGCGACAAGAATGTCCTGGGCAAGACCATTCGCCTGAGCGACCGCCTTTACACGGTCCTGGGAATCATGCCTCCGGGTTTTCGTTTTCCGAATGAGGACACAGATCTCTGGGCTTCCTACAACGTCGAATTGGCGGAGGTCTTCAATGCCACTACCGCCCGGTTTGCAGGCAACAACCTCGTCGCTCGTTTGAAGCCCGGCGTCTCGCGCAAGCAGGCAGAGGACAATATCAATGGGATCGTGAGCCAGCTGCGAATAGAGTATCCAAAGACCACGGACAAGCCGGACAAAAGGCTCATTCCCCTTCACGAGCACATCGTCGGGAAGGTCCGGCCGGCGCTGCTTATCCTACTTGGAGCCGTCGGCTTTGTACTGCTGGTGGTGTGCTCGAACGTCGCCAATCTGGCGCTGATGCGGAGCGAGGCGCGGCGTCGGGAGATGGCGATCCGTGTAGCACTTGGCGCGAGCACCTGCCGGCTGATCCAACACTCACTTACCGAGAGCGCATTGCTGTCGCTGGCTGGAGGTGGACTGGGTCTGCTGCTGGCGTCCTGGATTGGAAGGGCGCTGGTGCGAATGGCTCCCGTGCAAATACCGCGTCTGGGAGAGATCGGGATGGATGGACGAATGGTTGCGTTCCTCCTGACCGCAGCGGCGTTCTCAACGCTTTTCGCGGGTCTGCTGCCCGCCCTCAGGGCTTCTCGGCCGGACGTAAGCGAGACCATCAAGGAGGGAGGATCCGCTTCCCCCGGGGCAAGCTCGCGGAGCACTGCCCGAAAGCTTTTCGTGGTTTGTGAACTGGCCCTCGCTCTGATTCTGCTTGCGGGTGCGGGGTTGATGATTCGGAGCGTTTTGCACCTGCTCCGCCTCGACCTTGGCTTCGACGCAAGCAATGTCCTGACGATGCGGCTAGCGCGTCCGCTGTCAAAGGGATACAAGGAGGGATGGAAGGTCGAATCCCAGCGGCGGATGGCTCTGTTTCATCAGCTTATCGAAAGAATCAAAGGCCTGCCGGGTGTACAGTCGGTCGGGGCCACCACAACCCTGCCATTGCGTCCGACAATCTTATTGATGATTACGGCCGACAAACAGTCCAATGCGCCGCGTGAACTCGAGCTCTGGACCGACCCGTATTGGGTAGTCCCAGATTACTTCGCTGCTATGGGTATTCCCATTCTTAGAGGACGAGCTTTCAACTCTGCCGACGGAGTAAAGCCTCCCAGTGTCGTCATCATCGATGCCACGATGGCCAGGCGTTTCTGGCCCGGCGAGGACGCCATTGGCAAGCGGCTCAAGCAAGGATTTCATGATGACCCGAATGAGTGGTTGACCGTGGTTGGGATCGTCCCGCACGTCCAGAAAAATCAGCTTGGCGTGCAGGATCTGGGATGGTTTGCCCACACCGAGCAGGTCTACTTCCCTGAGACTGAGGAGGTCTCCATGTGCTTTGCCATCCGAACACGCGTCGATCCCTTGAGTCTGGTGGAAGCCGTTCGCCGTGAGGTCTGGAAGCTCGATAAGAACCAGCCGGTTTCAGATGTCGCCGCCATGGAGTCACTGGTCTCCGCTTTCACCGCCGAGCCGCGCTTCTACATGTATCTCTTGAGCACGTTTGCTGCACTGGCGCTGATCCTGGGGGCAATGGGGATCTATGGAGTGACGAGTTACTGGGTGGCTCAGCGGACTCACGAAATCGGCGTTCGCATGGCTTTGGGTGCCCAATCGAAAGATGTACTCCGGATGGTGCTCAGGCAAAGCGTGGTCATGACCGCAGTAGGTTTGGCTCTTGGGATTGGCGGAGCCTTGGCATTAACAAGGTTCCTGGCCGGCATGATCTATGGCTTGACCGCGAACGATCCGGCAGCTTTTGCGAGCGTATTCGCGCTCCTGGCAATAGTGGCCGTCGCAGCCTCGTTTATCCCAGCCCGGAGAGCGACGAAAGTAGATCCAATGATTGCTTTGCGATACGAGTAACAACGGTTTTTTGGGGGGCGGCGTCATGCCGCCGTATCCCAAAAAACATGGAACTCAACATGTTTTCAATTCCAGGGTGGTTGCGCCTTTTAATCCAAAAAGATCGGTTCGAGAGAGAGATGGATGAAGAGGTGAAGTTCCATCTCGAATCGATGATCCAAGCTAATATCCAATCGGGCATGAGCCCGGAGGAGGCACGCCGTACCGCATTGCTCAACTTCGGCGGCCTCGACAAGACCAAGGACGAATGCCGCGACACCCGCTGGACGCGGATCCCGGAGGAAATCTGGCAGGACCTGCGTTACGCCCTTCGGATGATGCGCAAGAGCCCAGGCTTCACCGCAGTAGCGGTCATCATACTGGCCTTGGGGATTGGGGCTAACACTGCGGTTTTCAGCATCATTGATGCAGTCGTCTTCCGGCCGTTTCCGGTCTGGCATCCCGAGCAGTTAGCCGCGATCACCTCCAGCTCCTCGTACCCGGATTACCTCGATTTCAAAGGCGATGATCAGGCCTTCTCTTGCGTTGCTGCGTTCAGCCGCATGCCGCTCGAGCTATCGAATGATGAGCATCCCGAAGGCTTTGCGGGCAGGTGCGTGTCTGCGAACTTTTTTCAGGTGCTCGGGTTGAAAATGGCCGCCGGCCGTGGCTTTTTGCCTGATGAGGACGACTCCCCCGGAAACCATCCCGTCACGGTGATTACTTACCGCTTTTGGGAGCGCGAATTCGGATCCGACCCCGCGATTTTGGGAAAAACGCTGAAGCTCAATGGCGAGTCACTCACGATCGTAGGGGTCGCGCCCAAGGGCTTTCGAGACTTCGCGTACCTCGGCGCAAATCTACACGTGTGGGTTCCCTTTTCCATGCTTTACAAAGTACAGCACCTCGAAAAGGACCCGGTTTGGCATGATGCGCTCGAGGCGAGGGATAAGCGCTGGATTGGAGTGATTGGACGATTAAAGCCGGGGGTGAATTTACAGCAGGCCCAAGCCCGCGTGCGCCTTATCTCCAGCCAACTCAAGGAAGCTTATCCAAAAACCAACAGCGACTGGGACGCAGCCTTGAGCTCTGCCAGCAATCCTCGACTTCCCGGTGGAAACACGCAGTTTTTTCTTGCGACACTCCTGGCGGCAGCGATCTGCATCTTGCTGATCACCTGTACCAATGTCGGCAGCTTGATGCTTGGCCGAGCCTCGGCGCGCCAGCGGGAGATCGCCACCCGCCTTGCGCTTGGCGCCAGCCGATCACGCGTGGTGCGTCAACTATTGACCGAAGGCCTGATCCTCTCGGGCCTGGCATTTGTGGCAAGCCTTGCCGTGTGGGGCCTGACACTTCGATATTTGCCCTATATTGAGGGGTCCTTTAATGCCCAGGGCGCGATAGGAAACCCGCGCGAGATGGAGCTTGCCCTCGATCACAGGGTTTCGATCATCGCCATGTGCATCACCCTTCTGACAAATCTGATATTCGGCATAGTGCCCGCTTTAGTGGCATCCCGTCCTGAACTCAACAGCGCACTGAAGAACCAGGGCTTCCTTTTCACAAGCCGCGCCGGGTCCCGCTGGCTGCGAATTCCGATCGTGGTGCAGATCGCCCTCTCCGTGATTCTGCTTGTTGGGGCAGGTTTATTCATAAGGACTATCGCGCGCTTCCAATCCGTTGATCCTGGTTTTGACCAGAACGTCTTGCTGCTTAACGTTGGCAAGCCTTTTTATGATTTTGATATAGTGAGAAGCAGAAGTTATTACCAGCAGGTACTGGAGCGCATTCGCGCCGTGCCCCGCGTTCTTTCGGCGAGTTTGGCCAGGGATATCCCTCCGGAACGGGGCGATATGGGGGAGAGGATGCGACCGGAACAGAGCGACGCGAGCGACAAGAAGGCGCATTGGTTTGACTGTAATTCCGTGACCCCCGGCTACTTTAAATCCCTCCGCATACCAATCATCCAGGGTCGAGACTTCACAGACCGCAACGATGAAAAGTCCCCCGGCGTGGTGATCGTTAATGAAACACTGGCTCGCCGGTATTGGCCGGGCCTGAGTCCTCTGGGAAAAAGCATACGAGTTGTAGGCGATAAAAGCAGTTCTGATTACAGATCTGAGGAAATTAGATCTTATGAGGTCATCGGAGTAGTGCCAGACGCCGGGTATTCAACGGTATGGAAAGGGGCCAAGCCCTACGTCTATTTCTCACTTTTTCAGCTCTACCGTGGTGATCCTCCACTCCACGTCCGCGTTTCAGGGAATCCGGGTTCCGTTATTAATCCCATCCGGAAAGCGCTTGAATCCTTTGGTCCCGATGTCAAGGTTTACAATGCACGCCTGATGTCGACAGAGTTGGAATCTCTGCTTTCTCAGGACCGATCAACAGCCTTCATTCTGGGCGTGTTCGGATTGCTTGCCCTTATTCTCGCCGCAGTAGGCTTGTATGGAGTGATTTCTTACTTCGTAACCCAGCGCACCCATGAGTTCGGTATCCGCATGGCATTGGGTGCGCAAGCAGAGGACATCCTCAAACAGGTTGTTCGTGAAGGAATGACTCTGGTTTCCGTTGGCTTGGCTCTAGGTCTGCCGTGCAGCATGGCCGTTTCTCGATTCATCGGGAGTCGCTTGCACGGGATGAGCCGCGTCGATCCCGTTACCTATGTCACCATTTCGCTTCTGTGTATTGCCGTCGCACTGTGTGCAGTTTTCCTGCCGGCACGCAGGGCGACTGCCAATCCGATGGACGCGCTTCGATTCGAATAGCACGAGGAGATGATGATGGCCTGGATACGGAGCGTATTACCACGTTTGAGAGCCCTGTTCCGCAAGGGTCGGTTCGAGATGGAGATGCATGAGGAGTTCAGGTTTCATCTCCAGATGATGATCCAGGACAACATACAAAAGGGAATGAGTCCCAAGGAAGCTCGCCGCACCGCGCTGCTCCATTTCGGCGGCGTTGACAAAACCAAGGACGAATGCCGCGACGCAAGCACGTCTGATACGTTTCATCGGGCAGCTCGCGCCAGGCAGGATGCGAGAGGTTTGCCGCGCAATGGCCATCGCCGTCGGTTGCGACGAATAAGGGGAGCTATTCGTCGAATTCATCGAATCCAGAATCTCCCGCCCCGGCCTGACACAATCTCTGTTTCAACTATTAGCCTGAGAACTGCATCTAGATTCTTTGACAGTACCGATCTCGCACCCTTCAACGTCGAATTGGTTAAGGACGACTCGGCGAATCCAACAGTGGCCGAAGAGGGATACGGATGTAATGCCGGGCGTCTCGACCGGGGAGCGGACTACTTTGCTCAAAAGTAAAAATTACCTCTTGTTTCGCTAGTACTATTTCTTTAGCATTACTCGGAGGAGTATTGCCTATGTGTCGTGTGTCCCGGCTGTATACCCACTTGCTTACTGTTGCTCTGATTCCCGGACTTTTGATCTCCTGCCGGGCAAAGCCGACACAGGTGGTTGCTCCAGTTCCCGGGCCGGATGTGAAAGTCCAGGCCCGGGAACTCGTGGCCCAGGGAGATGCGCGTTTCCTGGATTCTCACCTTTACGGATGGCGCCAGGCGGAGGCTCTTTACAGGAAGGCATACGAATTAGAGAAAAGCGAGGCCCTAAGAGAGAAAATGCTGCTGACGCTGTTCCTGATAGAAACTCGGCAGAGCGATGAAGACATTCCGGATGCAGCCGGCGAGAGCACGCTGAAGACACTCTGCACGAGTGCCTTGACTGACAAGCAGAAGGTGCTCTGCAACCTCGCACCGCGCTATATCGCAGGGCCGGGGGACCGGGCGCTCCAGCAGAGCGAGCAGGTAGACAAGACCCTGTTCGACCTCGACCAGTCGCCGCTCGACGCCTACCTCTATACGCTTTGTGTGAGAACCTATGGAATAAAGGAATCTACTGAGGATGCAATCGCCCGTCGGAATAAGTTCGACAACTCGCCGCTTTTCATCTACCTCGACTTCGCAAAGCAGGTTGCGCGGAGGGGGGCGGAACTCGAAAAGTCTCATCCTCAATTTGCGGAACTGTACGTTCAAATGGGTGAGACACAATTTCAGATCGTAAAATTCAACGCAGCGAGGAACTATTTCAAGAAAGCTATCGACTTGGTTCCAGACTACACCCGCGCGCTCAACGGCCTCGGAAACATCTACCTTTTCGCACTCGAAGACTATGATATGGCGCTGCAGCTCTATGAATCCTCACTCAGGTGCGACCCCAAAAACACCGCAGCGTTATACGGCAAGGGAACGGTGCTGCATAGCCTCGGCAATTATCAGGAATCGAACGCAACCCTGGATTTGATGCTACAGAGCGATCTCTCCCGCCGGGGTCGCGCCAGTGCTCAGGCAGTTCGTTACTACCAGGGGGAAGCCACATTCTATAAGGCTTACAACTGCCATCTCATGGGAGACTCCGCGAAAGCGAGAGAGTTGGTCGACACTGCGAAGCGCTATATTCCCGCTTCGGACAGCGTTAATTACCTCTCCGGTCTGCTTTATTACCAAAGCAAGCAGTACCAGGCCGCCAGGGACGATTTCCTGAAGGTTCTGCAGAGCGGCCTGCCTAACTGCGACGCACAATACTATTTGGGATTGATCTATCGGGAATGCGAGGAGGCGCCGGCCGAGAAGCCTCCAGTCGTCAAGTTGCCTGAGGCCCTCGCCAAATACCGTGAGCTGGAAAAAGCCCTCAACAAGATGCCTGCAAACGTGGAATCAAGAGAGAGGAGGGCTGTGAATTACTTCCTGGGGGCGTGCTCCTGCATGGACGCGGCCGTGCGCAACATGAAGGAACGAATCGCCTCCTTATCCTCACTGGACGTTGAAGATGCAGAGAAGGTGGTTCTGAAGGGCAGGCTGGAGAAGAAACTGTTCAGTTATCAAGTTACTGCGGTCTCCCTCATTGAAGGGATGATGGGAATGGCCTCCCATGCAGACATCCCGAACAAAAAAATCTACATCGATTTGATGAATGAAATCCTGGGCCGCGTTCGCCCGCCGAACGACACACTTCCCCCCGGTCATAGGCAGTCGTAGAGGGCATCATCTTCCCTTGGCCAGTTCCTTGTGCTTTGGAACCGTGAGGCGGCGGTACGGCGGCATTTTGTGCCTCAGAATGAGATGAGAACCTGTCTGGTGATCTACGAGGTAGCCTTTCCTCCGAAATGCACGCACCGCTTCCTGGCCGGATATGTTGGGGAGCTTCGATGCATCGCTCATGGCCATTCCCGTCTGCTGCTATTTTGGTGTGTTACGTATGAAATCCTGCGGTCGTCTCCCATTGCGGCCACCTGCTATTACGATCTAGCGCGCCCCTCCTCGGCCTCCAGTCTCTCGATTTCTGCCCCGGCGTATTTTCGAAGAATCTTTCCCTCATGAGCACCGTACCGTTCGTCGTAAACGCCACGGAAGATATCCTCAGGGAACGGTTTCCTGGCGTATGGGTTCTCGTGAACGACCACACGTAGTTGTCTTAACGAAATATCCCGCTCGGTCCCTCGAGCTGCCTCGATCATTGCCCAGCGTATTCACTCATCCTACCGGATAATTGTCACTCAAGTCGTTGCCCGAGAGAGTCGTCGTGAACGGTTTTATGGCTAGGTCGCGAGACCAGCCTTGCGCATGCGCTCCATTAGCGCCGGCCGGCGGGTCCATCAACCGGCTCGCTTGTGCGGCTACGTACAGCAGGTCAGTGTCGATCCGCAGGAATTCAATGAAGCTATCGAGCGCTGGGCTGAGCTGACTCAGCCCAGCGGGCACCATGGGTTCGATGTCTTCATCGGCGAGTTCGCCGTTCTGAGCGCCGCGAAGCCAGGCAAGGTAGAGGCAGCGCAGGTCGCCGCGCGCCAGCTCAGCCCGGACGGGAATGAGCGCCTCCAGCCATCCCTCGCCTTCGACCCACTCGCCCCCCTCTTCGGTGTCGGAGACAAAGGACAAGATAACCTTGCCGTTCCTCTCCCGGAACGATGCGCTCTTCCCGAGGCAGTACAGCCGAGCTGTCTCGACATCAAGCAGACGGGAGGGCAGGCGCAGCTTGAGAACGCGAGTGCCCCAGCTGGCAAGGTAGACAAACGCGTCGAAGTACTTCTCCATCCACTCGTCCTCGTTGCCCCCAAAATCCCCGTACGAGTAGTCGTTGGTGAAGCTGGTGGGTCTAATGTGGGCGCGCGTCGAATAGGACCGAAGTTTGCGCATTTCTTTCTCTGTCAACGGTCTGTCGATGGTCCTGAACTCGTAGTACTGGTACTCGCTCACCTTCGCTCCCTCCAATGTACCTTTCGGCAGCACCACTTGTATTTCTTGCCACTGCCGCAGGGGCAGGGCGCGTACGGATCGACGTCGGGGCGAGAGGGTCCGTGTTCGTTCGCCTGAGCCCGGTCTTGGGCTATGGAAGGCGAACCACCCTCGATTATTTCATTTCCCTTCTCCACATTTTCCCTGTGCCTGCGGCGAAGCAGATAGGCGACGAACTGCGACCGGGCCTTTCCATTTACGGACCAGCCCCGTGCCAGGCACCATGCCTCGAGTTCATTGACATCCACGATCACTCTTTCAATGTTCGCCCCCGTTGCAGCCATCTGTGCCTGTGCATTCTCGGCTGTGACGAGCCACTCGGCGTGGGTCTTCTCGATCGAGTCTTTGTCGGCCGAGATTTCCCGCAGTGTGTCCCACTGCTCCGGCAGGTACCAGGTAATGCCGACGGTCTGTTCTTCGAGCCTGCGCTTCGCCTCGCGCCGGGCGGCCTTCTTTGCCGCTTTCTGTCGATCCTTCTCTTCGATAGATACGACTACATCCGGCTGATCTTTGCTGAACCGCTTGCGCTACAGATGCGCAATGAACTGTGGAAGGGGAAGCTTCCATGGCTCCTGCCGATGGTTCGCAAGTTTTCCGAACTTCTTTGGGTTCAGGCCGAGCTCGCGCGCCATCTGGACATGGGCATGCGAGAGGTGAAAACGCTTCCTTGCATCGATCCAGACTTGCAGGTCACCCGGAATTCGGATTTTGGGCATCTTCGGCTACCTCCAGCGAGCCCATCGCCGGTATGCGTCGATCCACTCTGCGCCGCCTGGTTTTGGATGCGGCAACGGGAGATCCAGGATTGAAATCAGCTGGCGATCGCGGCCACGCCTGCACACCGCCACGATCTCCTCGTCATCCGTGAGGTCAATCCCTTCCACTACAACTTCCACTCCAAGCAGTGTTGTGTTGAACGGGATAGCCAGGTGATCTTCCAGCATGGTGAAAAAGCCTGAGATCTGCTCGGATTCGTTGTAGCAATCCACGGTAGCCTCTTCAATGAGCTCGTCTAACCTGGCCTTGGCGGCCCGGGAGGCTGGCGCCTCGGAGCCAAACACTGTTGTACTTTTTTTGGTTTTCGCCATAGTCACCTCACCTGCTGAAGTCAATGGTGGGATCGAGAGCAATATTCATCGATAGTAGCATCAACCTTCTTTATTCGCGGACCAACCTGCAAGCCATCTCCAGGATAGTCGACGACACTGCCGCTATACAATTGCATTCCAAAACCTCTTGCTCCTCAACCCTTCTCAAGATAGAAATGCTTACCGGCCTTGTTTGGTATGATCACCCGTGTCAGCCAATGCGTTGGCGGGCTTGAAAAAGCCGAGGCCTGAGATGCACATCAGGCTGAGGGTTCAGGTGAAACACCGCATGCAACAGCGGCAAGCATCGCACAGCCGGCTACGCGCCATGCGATAGCTTGGCTGCACAAAATCACACCACGCCGTTTCGACCGGCCGCGTGTCATCACGAAAGCTGCGCGACGGTCGCAGTTGGGCCACCTTGGGATCAGGACAGGAGGATTCGACCATGCAGGTCCTGATTACCCCGAGTGCGAAGCGTCAACTTGAATCACTTCCAGACAAGGCTCGGAACCGCATCGACAAGCGTATTTTGTCGCTGGGCGAGAACCCTCGTCCGCACGGCAGCGTCGCCCTCGAGGGCGTGAGTGGTCTTTGTCGAATCCGCGTCGGTGACTACCGGGTCATCCACAAAATCCAGGACAAGGATCTGGTCGTCCTCGTCGTAAGGATCGGCCATAGCCGCGAGGTGTACCGGCCGCGCTCATAACCGGCGTCGATCTTTATCGAAAGCGCTTGGTTTGTTTAGCGGTTGCTCTCTTCTTCAGCTGCTCCTTCATCGAAGCAATCACTTCCTCGGCAGTGTCGAAGGGGCCGAAAGTGCGGCCTTTTTTGAGATCTTCCTCGGACTCAGCCAGGCGAGCATCGATAACGCGACGTTGCTTGGGAGTGTACTCGTCGTCAGCTGCGGGAAACTTGGAGCGGTCTATGACCACCTGCGGGGCGATCACGATGTGAGTCGCCCGGACCTTGACGTCCACGAAGTCCCCTTCTGCCAAGCCTAAGCGCTGGTGGATTTGGGTGGGCAAGGTGACTTGGCCTTTTTTTGAGTTTTGACTAGTGGCATATTTAAGCGGTCTTTCGGTTACTTTCCGGAAGTCGGAATCCCCAACTCCGAGGCCAGCATGGCAAGGCGGTCCGAGAGCTGTCTAATTTCCTGCCCTCGGCATTGTCGTTCCGCGGCCAAATGGAATTCGATCCTGGCCCCCGACCCCTGGCCGCGGACCACTGGCCGGACGATACTTTGGAGCCTATGAACTCACCCAGGATGATCTTGAAACAGGTTGAGCTCGGCCCGATGATGAATTTTATCTATCTCATTGGCTGTGCCAAGACCCGCGAAGCGGCTGTGGTGGATCCCGCGTGGGACGTTCAGTCCATTCTTAAGATCGCCGAGGAATCCGATCTCAAAATCAACCGGGTTTTCCTCACCCACGGCCATCCAGACCACGTCAACGGGCTCGAGGCCCTGTTGGAGGCCACCGACGCGAAGGTCTACATGCATGCCGACGAAATGGACTACATGCGGCAGGTCGCTGCACTGTTTCGCATGCCCGTGGAGTTCATGAACCGGCGTTCGGTGAATTTCCAGAAGATCTCGGACGGCGACGAGATCTTGGTTGGAGGTCTCCCAGTCCGGTTTTTGCACACACCCGGCCACACTCCCGGTTCACAGTGCTTCCTGGTCGAAAAGATTCTCGTCTCCGGAGACACACTCTTCATTAACGCGTGCGGGCGCGTGGACCTGCCCGGCGGAGATCCGGAGAAGATGTGGTGGAGTCTCAACCACAGACTGCGGGCGCTTGAGGACGACACTATTCTTTATCCGGGCCACAACTACGCGGATCGGCCCACCGCAACCATGGGGGAGCAAAAGCAGACCAACCCCTACCTGAAATATGATTCCCTGGATCAATTCATCCGCGCCATGGGCGGCACCTATTGATCTATGCATTGTGAGTCTGAGAATCCAATTGCGGATTGCGGATTGCGGATTGAAAAACAGAATGTGCAATCCGAAACCTACAATCCGCAACTGATTAGTGGTGTTGGCGGGATATATTCACAATCCAAGAGGTAGGGGGGACCGCGCGCCGGTTCCCTGCACAACCCGGATGCTTACATTCCTCGGAGTGATGACCACAGCCGGAGGGCTCTTTCTCTTGCTGTGGTACCGAACCGTAGTCGCCCTCCCCGTAAAAAAGCAACCTTTGTTCATCCATCCCGTATTGTTCAAGTGGGGCATCCCGACCCTTAGCGTCGCCATCTTCGCCGCTGGGGTATACCTGTTGTCGACGATCAGCCATGGGCTTGCTGGAGCGGTTTTTGCAGCCGCCCTCCTCCTATCTGTGCTGGTGGCAAAGTTCGACCGCTACTCGGCCGATATGCGGATCATTCATGATCACTACCGGGACGTCCGCGAAGCGAACCCGGGCCTGGAGGAGGTAGAGGTGCTCTTTATTGCGGCAAAGTGGCGCTATCCCCAGTGGTCTCATGACCGGATCGTGGAATTGGTGGCCGGCAAGAATATCGAGAGCTTGATACTCCTGATGCTGATAAACGAGAACAAGATAGATCCCATTTCCGATTGGGAGCTCTACCGCTCATTGAAGGTCAGGGTGGCGCGCCTCGTCGGGGCGGGCAAGTGAGGTGAATTTCATGGATATTCGGAAAGACGCGCTCTTATCGATTCTGTGGCTGTGTGTTGGACCACTTGGACTTTGGGCACAGGAGGCGGCCAAAGACCAGCCCGTGGATTTGCCCAAGTATCTCGAGCTGACTCCGCGTATCGGAACCGGCGGCCAGCCTACCAGTGCCGGCTTCCGCCTCCTGGCGGAGAAAGGATACAAAGCAGTGATCAACCTGCGCACCGCCAACGAGAAATTTGATCTTGCGGTAGAGGAGAAGGCCATCGCGGACTTGGGCCTGAAGTACTACAACATCCCTGTCGTGGGCAAAGAACCGCGCGAAGAGCAGGCAACAGCATTCTTGAAGCTTATGGAGGACCTCAGGGATGAGAGGGTGTTCGTTCACTGTGCGGCAGCCAACCGCGTGGGCGGCTTCATGATCATCCAAAGAGTCCTTAAGGATGGGATACCTCTTGAAAAGGCAGAGGAGGAGGCCCGGCAGATCGGCCTACGATCCGAGAACCTGCTCAAGTTCGCCCGCGACTTCATTTCCCGCCAGCCGCACTAAGGGCCAGCAGCAAAATGCCAAGTAATTCTTGCGCGAGCCCTGAGACAGCCATCGGATAGACAGGGAGTACCCTGAGAACTCTGAGTCTCTGCGGTGGCTCAATATGCGATCCCCGGTTCCGATCGGCACTGAGATCCGAACGATCAGTCCCAAACTCAAGATTCACGCAGAACTTCTTCTTGCATGCGGAAAGCTGATCGTGGCACCCAGATCCTCGCCCTGTAATTCTGCTGGGCGTCGAAGGGAGCAGGCGGCATCTCAAGGCGAGATTAGACCTTGACATCTGATGCGTCCATTTTTATCATCAGACATCATGCCGCGAACAACAATAAACATCGATGCGCCAGTACTCAGAGACCTGAAACGTCTCCAGAAGCGCAACCGGAAGCCCATCGGACGACTGGTATCAGATCTCCTGGCGGAGGCGCTGGGAAGATATAAAGCCGGGGAATCGGAAGCTCCCGCTTTTAGCTGGATCTCTCGTTCGATGGCAGCCCGAATAGACTTGACCGACAAGGACGCTGTCCAGGCAGCGCTGGAAAAGGACATGCAGGCGCCCTCTCGGATCCTCAAACAGGAATGAGCTGCGCGATTGACGTCAACATCCTCTTGTACGCGTCCGACGAAGCGAGCCCATTTGCGCAACGGGCAAGCGAGTTTCTCGCTGAACTCGCGGCCGGCCGAGAGCTTTTCTGTATAGCCTGGACGACGATTATGAGCTATCTGCGCCTCTCCACGCACAGCTCGATCTTTTCTCATCCACTTTCACCGGAAGAGGCGATGCGCAATGTCGAGTCGCTGCTGCGGCTGCCGCACGTCCGCGTTCTGGCAGAGGAGGAGGGCTTCTGGGACTTATACCGCGAGGTGGCGAGATCGCTCCCGGTCCGTGGGAACCTGGTGCCTGATGCTCATCTTGCCACACTCATGCGGCAGCATGGCGTGACAACTCTCTACACAAACGACTCGGACTTTCGGAAGTTCGATTTTCTTCAGGTCCGTAATCCCTTTGCGGTTTAGTATCCGCTCGATCGGCCGGACTTCAGTCTTTCTCATTGCGCCTCTCAGGAAACTGCGTGATCTCCAATGTAGCCACTTCGACTGAGGAACGGACACCCTCCACGACCACTATCCCGGTCTCCGCGACAAAGTGAGACTGACGATCCCTTTCCAGATCATAGCCAACAGCAGTGCCCTCGCACACGCAACTATGGTTGTCGAGAATTGCCCTTCTGACTCTTGCGCCTCGCCCGACATCGCAGTCGTCCAATATAATCGAATCCTCCACAACGGCCCCGGTATGCAACCTCACTCCTCTCCCAAGCACCGAATTGCGGACCAGTGCGCCTGAAAGAATGCATCCGCCCGATACTATCGAATCAATCGCGTGGCCGCGGCGGCCTTCATTATCAAAAACGAACTTTGCGGGCGGATCCGACTGACTGGATGAACGCAGCGGCCACTGCCGGTTGTAGAGATTGAGAGCCGGCGTGATGGCGCGCAAGTCCATGTTGGCTTCGTAGTACGCATCGATCGTCCCCACGTCGCGCCAATATGGGACGGCGTCCGGCGGATCTCCGGGAATATGATTTGTTTGAAAATCATAGGCAAACACATTGGCTCGTTGCACAAGGCCGGGCAAGATATCTCTCCCAAAGTCGTGACCACTCTGCTCATTTGCGGCGTCGGTGTAGAGCTCCTGCTGAAGGATTTCTGAGGTGAAAATATAGTTGCCCATCGATGCGAAGACGCGCTCCGGATCACCGGGAATGGCCGGCGCAGCGGCGTTTTTTTCGTGGAATGCTGTGATACGCCCATTCGCCGTGACTTCAATCACGCCGAATTCCGATGCCAGACTCTTCGCCAGGGGAATGGCCGCAACAGTCACATCGGCACCATTCTCGTTGTGGAACTCTATCATCTCCCGGATGTTCATTCGATAGACATGGTCGGCACCAAAAACCAGTACCAGATCAGGCTCAGCCTGCTTGATCAGATCGATGTTCTGAAAGATCGCATCAGCCGTGCCTCGATACCAGGTTTCATCGGGCGACTGCATTTGGGCGGGTACAGGAATAATAAACTGATGGGGCAACAGGCTGCCGAACTGCCACCCGTCCCGCAGGTGCTGCAGCAAAGACTGGCTTTTAAACTGGGTAAGCACATACGTGGAATAGACGCCGGAGTTGATCAGGTTGCTAAGTACGAAGTCAACGATTCTGTACATGCCTCCAAACGGCACGGCCGGCTTCGCACGCGCCTTGGTCAGCGGGTAGAGGCGGGTCCCCCTCCCACCGGCCAGCACCATTGCGAGTACACGACGATTCATGTTTTCTCAACCAGCGAAGAACGAATCTAGCTCCGCGCGAGCAGCAAGCACAAATCCTCAAAGCCCGAACCAGCGCTCGCCATTAAGTATTTTAATACTAGCCGATTCGCATTGAGTCAATTTTTCTGCGGGGCGTCATCAGTCGAGGCGCTTGTGGAAGCGCAGAGAGCTTATTCCCAGGATCGCGACTCCCAGCACCAGGAGCGCGAGCACCTGCGGCCACAGAAACTGTAACCCCACACCCTTGAGGAACAGTCCGCGAACGATCTCCATGAAATAGCGCACGGGATTCAGGTAAGTCAGGTACTGCACGACAGCCGGCATGTTGCGGACCGGGAAGGCAAAGCCGCTCAGCAGTAGCGCGGGCATGAAGAAGAAAAACGAGGACATCATGGCCTGCTGCTGTGTCTGCGAGATTGTTGATATGAACAGGCCCACACCGAGCGTGGTCAGCAGGAACACCAGGGAGCACACGAACAGGAACAGAACGCTTCCCCGCAGAGGAGTCTGGAAGATCAGGAGTGCGGCCGTCACAACCAGGACAACTTCGAAGATCCCGACGGCGGCAAAAGGGAGCAGCTTTCCGAGTATCAGCTCGATCGGCCGGATCGGGGTCACCATCAACTGTTCCATGGTGCCGATCTCCCTCTCGCGGACGATGCTCATGGAGGTAAGCATGATCGTGACCAGCGCGATGATGTTCACAACCACGCCTGGAACAAAGTAAACCCGACTCCTCAGATCCGGGTTGAACCAGACCCGAGGCTGCGCCACAAGCCTTGGCAGTGGCGCGGCGGCCGGCCCTCCGGCAGCAAGGGTGCCGAATACCAGGCGCGAGTTCTGCTGGTCCTGGAGCACTTTGAGAGCATAGCTCGCGACAATCTGGCTTGCGTATGACGAAACGATCGCAGCTGTGTTGGAGTTGGTTCCGTCAATCAGGATCTGAACAGCAGCCGGATTTCCGCGCTGTATGTCCCGGGAAAAGCCGGGCAGAACGCGGATGACGGCAAGCACCTCCCCGCGATCCAAAAGCATCCGGACCTCATCATCCCGAGACGGAATCGCAGTTATCGCGAAATAACGCGATCCGCGGAAAGCATCCAGCAGCTCCCGGCTTTCCGGAGTGCGATCCATGTCCATCCAAGCCGTGCGCGTGTATTCCACGTCGAGGTTCACCGCATAACCGAAGATGATTAACTGGAGCAGCGGTGGCGCGAACAGCAGCCCAAGCATCCGCGGATCCCTCAAGGTTTGAAGGAACTCCTTCCGGATTATTTCTCTGATTCGTTCCCACATAGCCGTTAGGCAACCTTTTGTTTGAGCTTCTTCGTCGCGATCAAAAACACCACCGCCGCGTATGCCAGCAGCAGGATGACCTCCAGGTACAGAACCTCCAGTCCGACGCCCCTCAGAAAGATTCCCTTAAGGATGGTGACGAAGTACCGCGTTGGAAAAAGGTAGGTGACTACCTTTATCGGCAGGGGCATGTTCTCGATTGCGAATATGAATCCCGAGAGAAGAAACGCCGGAAGGAAGGAGGTGAGCATCGCCAGCTGGTAAGCAACAAGCTGGGTCCGGGCGGCAGCTGAAAGCATGATTCCCCAGAAGAGCGCTCCAACCAGAAAGATGCAGCCCGTGGCCAGGAGGAATAGATAGCTGCCGCGCATCGGCACCTGGAAAACCGTGACTCCGGCTATGATGGCGATGAGCATGTCGATGATTCCGAGTGAGAAGTAGGCAATCATCTTGCCCAGCGCTACCTCTGGGGCCCGGAGAGGAGTGGACAGCAACTGCTCCATCGTTCCCATTTCCCATTCGCGCGCCAAAGTCAAAGACGTCAGCAGGGCGCCGATGATCATCATGATGAGGCCGATCAGGCCTGGTACGATGTAGTTTTTCGATTTGAGCTCGCTGTTGTACCAGACCCGCAGGCGAGCCTCCACCGGAGCCGCGCCGTAACCTTTTCCTCTGCGGTTTTGTGCTTTGGAGCGGAGTTCGAGAGCGTAGGTTTGAATCACGGAGTTAGCGTATCCGAGAGCGATCGAAGCGGTGTTGGAGTCGCTCCCGTCGATGAGAAGCTGGACTGGTACGACCTTTCCGGTCAGCAGCTTGCGGGCGTAGTCCTGAGGGATTACGACTCCGAGCATGCACTCGTCTCTGTTCACCCCGCGCTCGATCTCCTGGTAGCTGCCGGCTGAGCCGAGGATTTGAAAATAGCGCGAGCCCTGGAAGCGCGAGATCAATTCGCGGCTCTCGGCGGTGCGATCGTAGTCATAGACCAGCGTTGGGATTCGGTCCACATCCAATGTCAGCGCATAGCCGAACAGCAGAAGCATGAGGATCGGCAACGCAAGAGCCAAAATGAGGCTCCGCGGATCGCGCAGAATGTGCAGAAACTCTTTTCGTGCCACAGCCCGGGTTCTGCGGAGATTCATGGCGACTTCCGCTCCTCCTCTTCGATCACCGCAACAAACACATCCTCCATCGAAGGTTGAATGGATTCCAGGCGCCTGATCGTGATTCCCCGGCCGGCGAGCGCCTCCCGGATGTGCGGCCCGGCGGTTTCCGGGTTCTGAACCGTCACGTGGAGTCCTCCGCCGAAGACGGCCACGTTAAGAACTCCCTCCTGCTTCTCGAGTGTCTTCATGCTTTCCAGCGGATCCGAAGAGTCGAGGTTCATCAAGGCGTGTGACTGCAGTTGCTTTTTCAAAGCCGGCGGAGTGCCGAGAGCTATGATTTTTCCGCGATACATCAACGCAAGACGGTGGCAGTACTCGGCCTCATCCATATAGTGGGTGCTGACAAAGATTGTGTGTCCTGCATCCGAGAGCTGGTAAATGAGAGACCAGAACCCTCTGCGTGCGATCGGGTCGACTCCTGATGTGGGTTCATCCAGAAACAAAATTGGAGGCTGGTGCAGAATGGCGCACCCGAGCGCCAGACGTTGTTTCCAGCCGCCGGGAAGGATGCGGGTCATAGAGCTTCTCCGGTCCTGCAATCCGGCCATGCGGAGAACGTATTCCTTGCGCTCCTGCCGCTGCGCTCGCGGAACCCTATAGATGCCGCTAAAAAAGTCGATGTTTTCTTCTACCGACAGGTCATCGTAGAGGGAAAACTTCTGCGACATGTAGCCGATATGATTCCGGAGAGTCTCCGCCTGCGTTGCGATATCAAATCCTCCAACCGTCGCCTGACCGCTGGTTGGAGAGAGCAGCCCGCAGAGCATCCTGATGGTTGTCGATTTCCCCGCACCATTCGGGCCCAGGAATCCGAAAATCTCGCCGCGGCTGACCTCAAAGGAAATGTGGTCCACGGCGTAGAAATCACCGAACCGTTTCACCAGATCCTCTACTTTTACTGCGACGCCGTTCTCTGTCATCTTGTATAACCCGGGTCATTCGCGGGATAAGGTCCCGTCCGGCGGCCGGGACCTACCCTGGCCCTCCAACCCGTCAACCCCCGCTTTTCGGATCAATGCTATGAACACATCTTCGAGTGAAGGGACTATCGGCTTGAACGAGACGGATGCGAACCCCTCCTCCGCGCACGCCTTTTGCAGTGCCTCCGCCGAAGTTGTGGATGGAGAGAGAAACAAGTGAAGCGTCGCGCCGGCAGGCTCTACGCTTACTACTCCGGGCGAGCGTTCCAGTAATTCCCGCACGGCCCTCCGATCGGGGGCCTGCACCTGGTAGCAGACTTCCTCGAGGCGGGTCTTGAGGGTTTCCGGCGGGTCGCAGCGCACGAGACGTCCCTGGTGCAGAAGGCCGACGCGGTTGCAGCGCTCGGCCTCATCGAGGTAAGCCGTCGTGATGAGCACGGTCATCCCGTCCTTGACCAACTGATAGAGAAGCGCCCAGAAATCGCGGCGCGACACGGGGTCCACCCCATTCGTGGGCTCATCCAGGAAAAGGATCTGAGGGTGATGCAGCAGCGTGCACATCAGCGCCAGTTTCTGCTTCATTCCTCCGGAGAGTTTGCCCGCGGCTCTATTGCGGAAGGGTTCCATCCGCGTCATCTTGAGCAGCCGGCTCATGAGCCCATCGCGCTCTGCGTCGGATATGCCGAAGAGATCGGCGTAGAAGACCATGTTCTCTTCGACCGTCAAGTCCACGTAGAGGCCGAAGCGCTGGGCCATGTAACCGATCCGGTCCTTGACGGCTTCCGCATCCCGTAGGACGTCGTAGCCGGCGACCGTGGCTCGTCCCTCGGTAGGATCGAGCAGCCCGCAGAGCATGCGGAGCGTGGTGGTCTTGCCCGCGCCGTCGGGCCCGACCAAACCGAATATCTCGCCGCGCTGGATCTCAAGCGTTAAATGATCCACGGCGGTGAGGTCGCCGAAACGCCTCGTCAGGTTGACCGTCTGTATCATCGGCCCTGCTGCTGCGTTCATCTTGCCTCTGAGTCTTTGTGAATCTTTGTGTCCTTGGTGTTCTTGGTGTCTTGGTGGTGTCAGTTTCTGTCCAGCTGGATTTCCGCGTCGGCGGGCATGTTCAGCTTCAGCTCATGCTGGGGATTTTCAACCTCGATCTTGATGCGATAGACAAGCTTTACGCGCTCCTCCGGTGTTTGAATCTGCTTCGGAGTGAATTCCGCCTCGGAAGAGATAAACGAAATTCGGCCCCAGTAGACCTTTCCCGGGTACGAATCTGTGGTTACCTTGGCTTTCATGCCCAGCTTCACTCGGCCCAGGTCTTGTTCCTTGATGTAACCGCGCAGCCATGGCTTGTTCATCTCGCCGAGCGTTGCCAGGGTGGTTCCTGCGGCCAGGACTTCTCCAACCTCGGCCGATTTGACCAGAACCACGCCGTTGATCGGAGCGGTGACCACGCCGTCTGCGATCTGAGTTTCCACCACGGCCACCTGCGCGCGTGCCTGCTCGATTTGTGCGCGCCGGGTTTCGAGTTCCTGTTCCTTCCGTTTCAGCTCCAGACGCACTGCTTCGGCCTGCTTCACACTCGCTCGGGCCTGCGCGACCTGGGCGCGAGCCGCCTCGATGTCTTCCTTCCGGGGACCTTCCATTACGAGCGACAGCCGCTCTTCCGCCTGCTGAAGCAGGGCCTTGCTGCTGTTGAAGCGAGTCCGGTATTGATCGTATTGGGACCTGGAGATGTCGTCCGACTTGAAAAGGGTCTGAGCTCTGTCCCAGTCATCTTTCGCCAGCACGTGCTGGGTGCGCGCATCTTCCGCCGCTGCCCCGGCCTGTTCCTTCTCCTGCCGCCGCGATCCGGCCAGAAGCTCCTGCAGTTTCGCCTCGGCCAGTCTGAGGGTAGCCTGGCGGGTTTCGACGTCGGCTTCGAGCGATGCCTTCTGGTATTCGACGGCGGTCCTCTGCTGAATAAGCTGGGTTTCCGTCACTGTCAGTGATGCCTGGTCGCGAGCACGCTGCTTCTGCAGTTGATCCACGTCCAGTCGCGCCAGTACCGTCCCTTTCCGAACCTCCATGCCTTCATCGATGGGGAGCTCGATCAGTTTGCCGGAAACTTTGAATGCGAGGTTCACCTGGGTGAGCTCGAGGTTTCCGGAGAGAGTAATGTTACCGCCGGTGCTTCGATTCCACAGGCTGCAAGAAGCAAGGCCTGCACTAGTCAACGCCACGAGAGCCAGGACTGATAGATTCCGACTCATTGTTGCTCGCTCCTTTTTATACCTTTTTCGTTCTTGCCTTTTGTAGTACTTACGTACAAATCCTTGCCTTTTTAGCAAGAAATCTTTGTGCTCTTGGTGTCTTGGTGGTGTCATCTCAAAAAACCTCACCGCCAAGGCACCAAGAGCACAAAGGACACCAAGCAAATTGGTTGCGGCTCTGCCACGCCGGGTAATTCGTGGCAGTTCTCAATAAATCATCTGCCGAATTGTTCCCATGGCCGTGTTCAGATCGATGCGTGCCATGCTGTAATTAAATAGCGCCAGGATGCGGTTATCCCGGGCGCGCTCGAGGCGGGTCTGGGCATCCGTTACCTCGATGCTGCTGCCCATTCCGGCCTTGTATCTGCGCTGTGCCTGCGCGAGCTCATTCTCGGACAGGGCCAGCCCTTCGCCGGCGGTTTTGACCTGCTCGTCTGCCGACCGCAGGCTGTCAAGTGCCAATCGGATATCGAGCTCAATCTGCGCTCGCAGATCGCGCGTGTGAATGCCCTCCTGGCGCAGCTGGGATGAGCTCTCGGCCCTGCGCGCATCGCGCCGTCCGCCGTCGAACACGGGGAAACGGACCGCGAATCCATACGTTCGGGTAGGAATGGCGTGATCGATGCTGGAGCCGATCGATCCGTAGTCGGCGAAGAGACTGAGCGAAGGAACGCGCTCGAGCCTTGTGGCACTCTGGTTCAGGCGGGCGGTCTCCTCGCGCTTGGCCTGTGCCTTCCAGTCGGCCCTGGACTCCAGTGCGACCTGCATAGCCTGCTGAGCCGTGACGCCCGGCACCGGGGTGTACGACAGCCGCTCGGTGAGTTCTACCGTTGCATCGAGGTTCAAGCCCATGACCCTGAGAAGCTGAAGATGCGCCTTGGTGAGATCGTTTTCGGCGACGAGGAGCTTCTGTTTTTCGTTGGCCAGCTGCACTTTGGCTCGCGTAACTTCAATGCCTGTGCCTGTGCCGGCGGCCTTCTGATCGTTGGCAAGTTTCAGCAGGGCCTCGGAGAGCTCCACGTTGGCCTTCGCCGTTTCGACGCTCGCCTGTGCTCTGAGCGCGGCGAGATAGGCGCGCGCAACCTGGCCGCGGACCTGGTCTTGAGTGCTTTCCCGTTCCGCCTCTGCCTGCGTGACTCCCGCGCGTGACGCCTGGAGTCTGCGAATGGAGCTGAGATCAAAGACTGTCTGACTTGCCGTGGCGCGGGCGTCGAAGACGTTGAAGGGGCCCACAAACGTTGGGAAGGTGAAGCCGGGCACGGGCAGGCTGATCCGGATGCCGAAGGCCGCGAGGTTGCGAGTCTGGCTCTGCTGCGACACGGAAGAATCCACGTTGGGCAGCAGTGCCGCGCGCGCCTGAGCGGAGCGGGCCTGGGCTTGGCGGATCAGCTCTTCGGCAATCTGAACCCGGGCATTGCCTTCGGGGCTTAGCGCAATGTCCACAGCCTGTTTAAGGCTCAGCTGCAGGGTCGGCTTCGCGGCAGCTCCCCGGAACAGGGCTCCATCACTCGGAGCGGACTGAGCCCAAAGAGCAGCAGGTGCGAAAAGCACCGCCATCAGGAGGTGTTTGTGGAATCGATTATGCATAGGTGTTTACCTCCGGGCAGCGTCCGGTGATTTTCCCACTCCGCCGTTGGGCGGGTCGATGGCGAGGTTGTTTGGGAAGGGCCGTCCCTGTTTTCTCGTTTTTTCTCTAAGCCGTGCGGGCGGAGGAGCCTGCAATCCGGCAACTACGTAATCAATCAGCCGCTCGACCTTTCCGTCGAGATCCATCGGATCACATATGCTATCGGAGATTATTTCCAGCAAGCTTGATCCGGCCAGGGTGTGCGCCATCGCGCCGATCGAGAAAAAAATTCTCCAGTAGAGTTCCCCTGCCGGCAGCCGCGGGAGAGCGCGGCGGAATGCCGAACGGAATCGCTCAATCTGCTCCCGTATCTCCGCGACAAAAATCCGGTTCACTTGAGCGGATGGCCAGGAGTACATGCGGCCCAGCAGCATCCCGAAGCCCGAGCCGCCGGAACCGGGGTCGCCTCCCAGGCGCAGCACAGGTTCCATAAGGGCCCTTACGATCTTTTCCACCGGAACCGGCTGGCCACCAGCTTCGGCTTCGTAGGCGTCGAGCATCGCCAGGCGCTGCCGGTTGAGCAGCTCCAGGCTGCGCGCGAAGAGCGCGCGCAGAAGGGCTTCCTTTGAGCTAAAGTGATAGTTGACCGCGGCCAGATTGACGCCGGCCTCCCGGGTAATGGCGCGAAGAGAGGTGGCGTCGTACCCGTGCTCGGCGAACAGCCGTTCGGCCGTGTCGAGGATGCGAGCTTTTGTGTTTTGCATTTCAGACGCTCGTTTAAAACTATCGTTTAAATCAAACGTATGAATAATACGAGCGTATTAATTTGTCAAGGACTTTTTTTGAAGCGGTGGGTGTTTTGCGAATGGGGCTATGCATTTGACTCCAGTAAGGACTGCCTGAACGGTCCGGTCTGAGCCAGATGAGCCTTTGCGAATCTTCGCGCCTTTGCGTCTTTGTGGTGGGGTTATAAAAAACCACCGCAAAGGCTC